>Ga0302241_1001001_pt1 | contig 22443 bp, 20 predicted proteins | sample AAG_UR_Arg_MG_FD_193532 | JGI IMG/M metagenome (GOLD analysis project Ga0302241, IMG submission 193532) | Enriched activated sludge microbial communities from anaerobic digester in WTTP, New Holstein, Wisconsin, United States - AAG_UR_Arg | ecosystem: Engineered > Bioreactor > Anaerobic >... | reverse complement strand
ACTTGGTGTTATGATGTGCATGTAATTAGGAGGATTTATATTATTTCTGTTGAATACTTCACTGTAATGGCTAAATAAGGGGGGACAGCTATATGTTAGACAAAATAAGGGAACTGGTATTAAGGCGTAATAAAGATGCCTTTTATAACCCCAATCAGTATGACCTGGACAATGAATTTGAAAAGTATCGGGATATAGTAGAAGAGCAGGGCAAATTAGATACCAATGCTATTTTCAGGTTAGGTAGACTTTATCAGGAACAGGACAATATTCAGCTGGCTTTTGAAAATTATGAAAAAGCTCTGGATATTGACCCGACCAAATCAGAAATCCATTATAATCTTGGGAATCTTTATTTTAGAGAAGGACAATTTAACGAAGCCGAAAAATCCTTCGAAAAAGCTGTAGAACTGAATAAAAAAGATGTATATGCAATGAATGCCCTGGGTAATACCTATTGCAAGCTTGGCAAATATGAACAGTCTATTGAACTACATGAAAGAGCACTGAAACATAGACCAAATGATGCCTATGCCCTTAAAGGTCTGGGAACTGTTTATCTAAACCAGCAAAATTACATTAAAGCACTTGAGCAATTCAAAAAAGCCCTGGAGGCTAAACCTGATTTCGGGATTGTCTATCATATGATGGGTAGAGCCTATCACGCCCAGAGTAAAATAGAAAATGCTATTGAAGCATATAGGAAATCCCTTTCTCTCGATTCTAATCTGGTAGCTTCTCACGAAAGCCTTGGAGAAATTTTTAAAATACAAAAAAATTATGAAGAAGCTATTAAAGAATACAAAGAAGCTATATCTAAAGAACCCCTGCAGAGTTCCACTTCTCACAGGGCACTGGGAGAAATTTATTATATTCAAAAAAGAATGAATGAAGCCATAGAAGAATTCAAACTTGCCATAGAAATAGATATAAAATATAGCTGGGCATACTGGAATTTAGGACTGGTCTATAGAGACCAGGGTGAACTTGAGAAGGCTTCTATAGCATATCAAAAAGCTGTTTCCATAGATCCTTCCTCTGCTTTATATCACAGATGCCTTGGAGAAATCTATCAAACTCAGGGTAAACTAAAAGAAGCTATATTGGAATTTCATAAATCTATTGAATTAGAACCCCTCTATTCAAGTGCTTATTTAAATCTTGGTGATACATATCGTCTGGCAGGAAAAGTTGATCAGGCTATACTGGAATATCAGGAAGCTATAAAGATAAAACCTGATTTCGCCCTGGCCCATAATAATCTCGGTTCCTGTCTTTATGACAAAGGGCAGCTTGAGCATGCGGTAAAAGAATTTAATCTGGCCATACAATTGGATCCAAACATGGCTCAGGCTTATAGTAATCTTGCTCTTGCCTATTACAGCCAGGGTGAGCTTGATAAAGCAGCAGAAAAGTATATTAAAGCATTACAGATAGAACCAGATTTGGACCTTGCTCATTGCAGTCTTGCTTCTGTCTATCAGGCACAGAATAAGATTTCTGAAGCTATAGAAGAATATGAAAAAGCTATTGAATTGGAACCAGATCTGGTACTGGCCCATAGAGGTCTCGCCTCTGCATATTATACAAAAGGAGATTTAGAAAATGCAATCTCCTCATATAAAAAAGCAATAGAAATTGAAGAAGATAATGCTATAACACATTATAATATGGGTCTCGTATATTACGACATGAAAGATCTTCAGAAAGCAAGATCTCAATATGAACATGCTATAGAACTGGATCCAACACTGGCAGTAGCGTATTTTGCCCTTGGAACTATAAATTTCGAACTCAAAGACTATGATAAAGCTTTTGAAAACTATAAAAAATCTGTAGAATTAGAACCGGATAAAGCTATAAATCAGTATCATCTTGCCCTTGCCTGTGAGAAAAAAACAGATATTAAGTCTGCAATACATGGATATATAAAAGCTATATCTATAGACCCTGAAAATACTTATGCCATAAGGAATATGATTAAAGGTTATTTAAAACTCGGTAAACTTAATGATCTAATAGATAAATTTCATAAGAAATCTGATACAGAACCAGATGATAAAATGATATATTTCTGTCTCGGCATAGCCTATTATTATTCAGGAAATATGGAAAAAGCCAGAGAATATCTTGAAAAAATGGAAGAAGAAAATGCAAAGCTTTCTCTTCTTAGAGAATATATAGCTGATACTTATTATAAAACAGGTGATTCTGAAAAAGCAGTAAAAATCATAAGAAATCTTCTTGCAGAAGAGCCTTACAATGCTGAGCTTTATTACAAACTCGGATATTATCTCAGAAATATCAAAGAACCGTGGCAGGTAAGAGAATCTTTAATGAAAGTAGGTCTCATAAAAGCAAATTCAGCTATTGCCTATACTGCCCAGTCTATTGTAAATCTAGATAGTAAAAATAATAAAGAAGCAGAAAAATTAGCTAAATTAGCTATAGCACAGGATGAAGATTTTTCTGATGCTTATTATATCTTAGGACAAATATTCCAGGCTAATGGAAAAAATAAACTGGCTATGAAATATTACCAGAAAGCTTTAACTATTGATCCTTCCAATTTAGATGCTCAGAAGGCTATTGATGGTCTTAAATAATTTAAAGGAATAAAAGCTGATAGCTGATAGCTAAATAATGAATAATTGGTTTCCTGAATTTTACCCTCATGAAGCAAATGAAGATAAATGGACTTTTGAAAGAAATAAAATGGTTTCAGAACAAATAAAAGCAAGAAGTATAAAAAATGAAAAAGTCCTTAAAGCTATGCTAAAAGTAGAACGCCATCTTTTTGTTCCTGAAAATCTTAAAAACTCTGCCTACACAGATAATCCTCTTCCAATAGGTTACGGACAGACAATCTCTCAACCATATATAGTTGCTTTTATGACTGAGGCACTGGAATTAAGTGAAAACGATAAAGTTTTAGAAATAGGTACGGGATGTGGTTATCAAACTGCCATAATAGCAGAAATAACAAAAGAAATTTATACAATAGAGATAGTAAAAGAATTAAATGAGTTTGCAGGAAATTTAATAAAAAAGCTGGGCTATAACAATGTTAAAGCCATGTGGGGTGATGGTTATAATGGATGGCCTGAACATGCTCCCTTTGACAGTATTATAATAACTGCAGCTCCTCATAAATTACCCCTCAGACTTATAGATCAGCTTAAAGTTGGTGGGAAAATGATAGTTCCTGTAGGAAGTGGATGGCATCAGGAACTCAAAAGTATAACCAGAACTTCAGACGGAATAGAAACAAAATTCTTACTTGATGTAAGATTTGTCCCAATGACTGGACAAATGGAAAGAGAACATTAATTATGCAAGAAAAAAATTTAAATCTATCCGGAAGATATTATTTATTACAGAAGATAGGTAAAGGAGGGATGGGAGAAGTATATAAAGCAAAAGATCTGAAAAAAAATGAAATAGTAGCCGTAAAATTACTTCATCAAAATCTCCGACATGGTAAATATATTTCTCGATTTAAAAGAGAAGCTGAATATTTATCTAAATTATCACATTCAAATATAATTAAATTTTATTCTTTTCAGGAAGATGAAAAATATGTTTTTCTTGTAATGGAATATATAATAGGAAGAAAAATACGGACTCATGTAAAACTTTCTCCAAAACCTGTGGAAGATGTCTTAAAATTTGCTATTCAAATATGTGATGCTCTTACTTATGCTCATTCTATGCATATAATACATCGTGATATAAAACCCGAAAATATATTAATTAACTCAGAAGAAAATGTAAAAATTTTAGATTTTGGTATAGCAAGAGGTATACCTAAAGAAACTAAATTAACTGAACCGGGAACGTTAATTGGAACCGTACAGTATCTGGCACCCGAGTATATTCAGGGTGAAAGTTTAACTCCTCTATCAGATCTTTATTCTCTTGGTGTGACACTCTATGAATTATTAACTGAAAAATTACCCTTCTCAGAAGGAAAATCTCAAGAAGTCTTCTTCCCTCAGTTATTCGAGCTACCGACTCCACCGACAAAATTCAACCAGAATATTCCTCCAGAACTGGAACTAACTCTTATTAAACTATTAGATAAAGACTCTGCTAAAAGATTTCAGAGTGCGAAAAAATTAAAAGAACGCCTTAAGGTTATTTCTATGAGTTATAATTTAAATAAATAGCTATCAGCAATAGGAATAACTAAAAGCTGACTGCTGATCGCTGATTGCTAATTAAAACGTTATTCCAATACCGGCTTTTATCTCTTTTTCATTAAGAAGATCATCTACGCCCAGTATTAACTCAAAATGCTTCTGAATCCTGTAACGTCCTTTAAAATCTATGAAAGCATTATGCTCACTGAAATCAAAAATATCAAAAGAAACAGTTGTATTTTTGGTAAGGCCATAATCAACTCCTGCCCCTAAAGATGATTTTACAATACCACCTCTTAATCTTAAATCAGGTTTAACTATTTTCCCCAGTTGAGCATTTATAGTAGTATGATTTGCATTTACATCTGCAATTCCCAGATTTAAAAACATATCCTTTTCTTTTGTCCAGTAAATATTTGCATATAAATCGGCATTAAAATCATCTTTATTCCTTGTTATAAGTATTTCATAATCGCCTGTTATATGAGATTCTTCTTCTGTCCCTTCATGAACATAACCAAGCATCCCGGTAAGAGTTCCATCTATTCTATCCATAGCTTTTCTCACATTAGCCAGTGTTTCTTTTATATCCCTCTGGTAAGCAGGTCCTTTTTCTGAAAAAGCAAGTATTTCTTGAGCTCCTTCTTCTATAAACATACAGCTTTCTCTGAGAGAAAGAAGGGCCCCTCTCACTTTAGGCGGTATTCCACTATTTGGATCAAGTGTCTCTGTTATATTTTCTGTTATTAATGCCAATTCTTCTGAGGCCTTTTTAAGCTGACATACTATCACAGCAATATCATTACCGTATATATTTACTTTTTTATCAAGATTATGAATAGAAGAAGAGACTCCTCCAAGAACCAGAGCAATATTATTTCTTATATTACGTGCCATAATAGCTAATTCATAAGACATGGAAAAAAGCCCTTCCTGAAAATTATGAAAAAACTCTTCTATAGTATCTTCACTTTCAACAATAGTCTTATTATACTGAGCTGTGCTGGCTTTAATATTAAGGATTTTTTCCTTCATATCTCTTTTAAATTGTTCGTCCCCTACTATTCTGTAGATGTTCTCAGTTTTTTTCTTTATGTTCTCAATGTTTTTATTAAAAGCATCAAGTCGTACCATTAAATTTCTATAGTTATCACCCATACTGATAGGAGTAACTCCTTCTGCTTCTGTTCCGGGCTCAACAGGTTTACCCAGAGGGTTTGGATCAATATATACCCATTGCTCACCTATAAGGCCACTTTGAATTAAATAAATACTATTTTCAGGTACTTTATGCCAGTAATCAATCTTTAATGTTACTTTTGCTTTCTGACTTTTGCTAGAAAAGTTTACTTTACCCACCTTTCCTACATATACACCCTTCATTTTTACTGCAGCATCTTCTCTTAAACCATTTATATTCGACCAGAAAACATAAATCTCATAACTTTTTCTTTCAGCAGGGTTGAGCAGGGTAGTAAAAAAGAGGACATAATAAATAAAACAACCTGTAATGATCCCTACAAGACCTGTTTTTGCATTTTTACTGAACCCCATTGCATCTTACCTGTCACTTTTCTTCTAATTTATTTATATAATTTTGAGCTTCCTGTACCCATGGACTTTCTTTCTCAGTCTTTGAAATGTAATCTTTAAAATACTTTAACGATTCTACTTTATTATTTAAATTATAATAACTTACACCAAAATCATAATAAACTTCTATATAATTAGGATCAATCCTCACTACTTCATGAAATTCATTTATAGATTTATCATATTTTTTTATTTCACTATAATTAAGCCCAAGATTATAATGAGAATAAATGTGATTGGAATTTATTTTTAATGTCTTCAAATAAAACTCATTTGATTTTTCCATATCTTTTAATTCATAGTAGATACAACCTGTATTATAATAAGCATTTAAATAATTTTCATCTACTTGAATAGCTTTTCTGTAATATTCCAGTGCTTTTTCAAATTCCTTTTTATCCTTATAAATATTTCCCAGATTATAATATATTTTAGCCTGCTCTGGATTAAGTTTAAGTGATTTTTGAAAATTCTTTATGGCAGGATTTAACATATTTTGTTTATGGTATATGAGTCCCAGATAAAAATAATTTAAATCATCATCAGGATAGAGCTTTGCTGCAGAATTATAACACTCTATAGCTTCATTATACTTATTTAAATTAAAATAAGAAGTTCCTGAAAGACGGAGTGCAGCATAATAAAAGTAAGAATCAGTTTTATTTGTTTTCATAGCTCTCTGAAATTCTTCTAACGCTTTATTATATTCCTTTTCCTGAAAATAACTTATACCTTTTATAATAACTGTATCCTTTATATCTTTTATCAGCCTGTTATCCAGGTCTGGTCTGCTAGCCATTATTGGAGCATGTTTCTCAGATATTACAGAAGGGGTTGAAAGGGGGGGAGCATTTACAGGTAGATTAGTTTTTTGACAGCCTGAAAATAGAAGAAGGAAAATTAGTAAAAATATTACTCTTTTCATAATATATACTTTTATTCCTTAAAGAACTATTCCCGCGTTTCTTCTGCTATAATTTTTTTGGATATTCTGGCTATTTCTTTAAAGGTATTCTGACTATTCCAGCCATCAAGAGGATGATTTTTAAAAAATTCAAGAAGAGCTGACCTGAGGATCTCATCTTTTGATTTTTTGCTTGTAGAAATGTATCTTTCCAGAATTGTCGCTAATTCTGGCGGAAGATAAAATTCCATCTTATACTTTCCTTCCATCTCTCTATTCCCCCAAACTATAAATATATGGGTTTATTATAGCATTTTACTTAAGGAAGTCAAGGCTAAAAGACAGCTAAAAGCTTTAATAGGAATATAATAAAGAAACTTACAGAACCAGCACAGAAAAAACTTATAATAAGTAATATCCTTAAAATTATTTTTTTCTGTTCTTTTTTTTTAAGACATCTATTATAATAAGAACTTTCAGGAAATGTTTTGAAGAATTCTTCTGTAGAGTTATATTTTATAAGCTTTAAACTCTCTTTTGCAGGATGCAAACTTTCTGCACAATTATAACAATAGAGATTGGTTATTAAATTCTTTTTATTGCACTTCTGACATTTTATATCCATAATAAAAAATTTTCTGAAAATCTGGTACGTAATCTGCTATAATATATTATAACCTGTAAATTAAGGAGGAAAATTATATGAAAAAACTTATACTATTATTATTTATTCTATTATGTTATTGTAAGGTTTCAGCAGAAGAGATAAAATCTCCTGCTGATCTTCTGGATAGAATGCAGAAAAGCTATAAGAATATTAAAAGTTATAGCTATATAAATGAACAGGGGGAATATGATACCTTTAGTAAAGAGATGCAGAAAGAGACTGCTAAAGATTATGGAGATATAAACAGTAAATATGGTGATGGAAAATCTACCGAGATTTCGGAAAAACCTGAATACAAAAAAGGGATATATGAAGTTAAATTATATAAACCCTATGCCATAAGAATGAAAATAATATCCTCCGATTATGTTCCTTCTGTTCTGATTAACTCTGAATTCATATACAGACCAGCTTCAGACCCAAAAAATTTTACTGTCAAACTCCTGGGATTTGGTTTCATTCCGGTTGAATTTCAGAGAGATGTAGTAACTGAAAATACCGGGGATTTCCTGGTTATGAACTGGACAGTAGATTTGCTCCAGCTTGATTATCTCTTCAAAAATGGAAAAGCTGTTCTATCAAAAAAAGAAAAAATCGATAATAGAGATACCTATGTTCTGGAGTTCAAATTTTCTAAAGATACAAAACCCACAAAACCGGAGTATAAACTTGGTGATATTCCATCACAGATTAAATACAAAGTCGATTACACTCTGGAAAGTCTTGAAAGAGCTAAATACTCCTCTGTAAAATACTGGATAGATAAAAAAGACCTTATAATTATAAAAAGAGAAGAATATATAGGAAATAAATTACACTCATCTAGAATCTTCAAGAATATAACCCTTAACAATATAAATAAAAGCGATATTTAAATCGTGGAACGTGAATCGTGAATCGTGAAAGGAATTTCTTTTTACTTTTCACCTTTCACTCATTTACTTCCAAGTATTACAGTAGCTTCTCTTGTTTCACTGCCCATACGAATAATTGTTAATTTAATACTTTCTCCCCTATTCTTTTTATTTATTATATCCTGAAGTTCTTCCTTTTCTTTAATAATCATATCATCTGCCGAAACCACAAGATCAAAAGGTTTTATACCCAGTTTATCTATATAACTGTCCTTTGTTACTTCCTTTACTACAAGTCCTTTTCTAGATAAATACATATCCTCCATAGCATCTGGAACAACATCTATATCCCACCCGATTTCTTTAAAAGAAAATTGTTCATTCTTTATCATAACAAAACTGATATCAGAAGGAACTCTTCTTATAAAAGAAATAGAAACCTTATCTTCGGGATGTTTTGTATCAATTATATCTTTTATCTGTCCCTCATCTTCCACTTCTAGCCCATCAAATTTTATTATAGCATCACTTATCTGAAATCCCGCTGTTTGAGACGGGCTGTTTGGTATAACTTTACCCACATAAATACCTCTTTCAATACCATAGAATTCTTTTAAATGATCCGGCATCTGTATAATAAGCATTCCAAGCCATGGTTTCCCTGATTTAGCAGGAGTATAACTTATATCTTCTCCTATTTCCTTCATAAATCGACCTGTAAATTTATCAATAGGTTCTAAAAATCCGGTTTTATGAAAAACTATTTTCTTATGTTTATCTATTATATAGAGAGTAGGAAACTGTTGTTCCGTAATATAAAGGGGCTCTATTGTTTTATCAAAATCCATTATTATAGGAAATATTATTTGTTCATCTTTCAGATAAAGTATCGAATCATTAAAGGCCTGTAATGTCACAGTTATAATAACAACATTCAAAAAGGCATTGGGCGTTTTTTTACTGAATTCCTTTAAAAATTGTATCTCCCTTTTAGTTGGGTCATCAAGGTTTTTTATAAAATAAATTAAAAGATTGGTTCCTTTATAGGTGTCAGGAGTTATTTCATTACCATATTGATCAACACCTTTAAAATCAGGAACTTCCTGTCCTTTTTCAAGTGTTCCAAAAACCGGTGATAAAGACAATACTAGTAACAATACAGTAAACAAAAAAACAAAGTTTTTCATTTTACTTTTCACCTCTTACTTCTCACTTTTCACTCTTCACGTCAGTAATTCTCTCCTTTAAATAAGAATCCTCTCTCCCCTATTGTCTTTCCAGGATAATAATGTTAAAATTATTTTAGAACTTTTATAGTGAACAAAATAGAATCTAATCACTGTTCATACTATCATAAAGGAGTGGTATTTATGAAAGTAAAAAAATTATTCTTTATATGTTTTTTCTTTCTTTCCTTCCTTTCAATAACGACAATAGCGTTTTCTGAAAATATATTAGAACTTATTGGAGAAGTAAAATTTGTTCAGAATGGGAATAGCGGTTATTATGCTCTTATAGTTGGTGGTAAACATTACGCTCTTATAAATCTTCCCAGACAGAAGGGAGAACTTAAGGAAGGGAAATACAAAATAATGGGAATAACCACACTGGATATTAAAGATCCTCTTTTTACTGGCCCCATTCCTCTACAGGTAACACAGATGAATTTTATGGCATCTACTTCTCAGCCTGAAAACAATCAGAATGGCAGTGTAGAATTAACAGGAGTTATATTTTTTAATACAAAGATTCAAAATCCTGTATATATGCTTTCTGTAGCAGGCCCAAACAACAGTCATACTTATTATACCCTTATCAATATTCCTCCTCAACCGGGAAAAATTCCTGAAGGTACCTATAAAGTAACAGGTATTATCAATTCTACCCTTCAGGGTATATCAGGAACAACATCTCTTCAGATAACAAAACTGGATCAGATAAATCCACAGCAGAAGGAAGCTAATGCTGAACAGGAATTTACAGGTATGATATTATTTATGCCTCTGGGCAATATAGGAGGAATAGGTTATTATATGCTTCAGACACAGGATAATCAACAATATGCGCTCATTAATTTACCCCAGGAAGAAGGTAAGCTTGAACCCGGTCAGTATAAATTAAAAGGAACAATAATACAGAATGCACCCAATCCCTATAATATAGCTTTACCATTTATAAATGTAAATATAAATACCTTAAATCTTATAGTAGCAATGCCCGGTATGAATAATTCAATGGATATATTTAATTTCAATGAAGATGAAGATGAAGATGGAAGTGATAGTAGTGTATGGTAGTAAAATTAAAGAATAAACTTGACAACTATAATTTTTCTTTGTTATACTTTGTCAGTTAATAAATTAAAGAAAGGAAGTACAGATATGGCAGTCCATTTATGTGCTAAAAGTGAAGAACACTGGTATCCCGCTGATAACGAATACATCTTCTGTCCTTTATGTGGAGATAAATTATTACAGAAATGTTTAGAATGTCAGGCAGAAATTCTTAAACCGGAACATAAATTTTGTGTAAAATGTGGAACTGAATTCAGGCCTAACCTGAATAAAAAGGAAAAAGTTGAAGAAGAAGCTTGATAAATATATAAAAAGTAATAAAAATAATTTTGAATTTAAAGAAGTAATTTTTGAACCCCTTTCTCTCTTAACCCTTGAAATAGGAGAAAATCTTTCAAAATTACTTCCTCAGATTTATGAAGGACTTTATTATATCAGACAGGAGATAGCGGATAAACTTGGATTTATCCCTCCATTTATACCTGTAAATTTGTATTCCTGTCATGGAGAATATCAGATAAAACTGGAAGATCTTGTTATTGCCATCAATAACATTATACCTGACATGCTTTTTATCAATGGCCCGGAAAATTCTTTAATTTCCTTCAAGGGAAAACCTGGCACAGATCATATGGGTAATAAAGGAATATGGATTAAACCATCTTATAAGGATAGGGTAATACAGGAAGGATGTAAAGTATATACCCCGGGAGATATAATTATAGAACATATGAAGTTAATAACCTTCAAGAATGCCCATCGTCTTCTTGGTATGGAGGAAATACGTATCCTGCTGGATACACTCAGAAATACCCATTCCATTTTAATTGATGAACTTATACCAAAAGTATTTTCACTCCTTGAATTAAAAATAATTTTAAAAAGACTTCTTCAGGAAAAAGTATCTCTTCGTCCCCTGATTAATATCCTGGAAACACTTGGAGAATACTCTCATATAACAAAAGATACTGATTTGCTTATCGAGTATATCCGATGTTCCCTTGGAAGTTATATATGTAAAGATTATAAAGACGAGTATAATACTATAACAGTCATAACTGCAGATGCCCGAATGGAGAGGATCTTTTTGAAAGGTGTTGTTAAAACAGAGGAAGGCACAATTCTGGAGCTCGACCCGGAGATAAGAAGAATGTTAAAAGAATCCTTGGAGGAAAATATTAAAAAATTTAAGGAGCTCAATCTAAAACCTATACTCCTTACTTCTCCCGAAACAAGACTTTATCTAAAACGCTTCTCAGAACATACCCTGCCGGATCTGGTAGTATTATCAATGGATGAAATACCACCAGATATTAAAACTATCTCTTATGGAATAGTATCGGTAGAAGATCCGGAAGCCTATATAGAATCAGGTGATCAGTATTATAGAGAGAATAAGCTGGATCTGGCTGAAGCCGAATATAGAAGAGCTGTAGAATTAGACCCTTCTAATGCCAGAGCCCACTATGCTTTAAGACTGACTTACAGAAAAATGGGTAAGCTGGATATGGCCCTCAAGGAATATAGTAAAGCTATAGAATTAGATCCGAAATATGAGTTTATAGATCTCACTATTGATGGGAAAGATGATTTAGAGGAAATTTATCCTGATAAATCTTCTCCTGTAACAAATGAATTAAAAGATCCAAAAGAAATAGAATTAGAATTAGTATTACCTTACGAAAAAAGAAAAAATTCCAACATAAAGCTTGAGGAAAATGTTTATATAGATCATGAAAGAATAGAAAGAATGAAATTCTTAAATCCCAGCTTTGCCACAATATTTAATAAAATGGGAGAAGATTATCTCAGAGTAGGAAATTACGACTCGGCGAAAAAAGAATTTCATAAAGCCATTGAACTTGATATTGATTATGCAGAAGCCCATAAAAATCTGGGAATAGTCTATCTTTATGAAAAAGACTGGTATATGTGTCGAAAAGAATTAGAAAAAGCTCTGGAGCTTAATCCTGAATATCTGGAGGCATATATTTATCTGGGTAAGCTTTTTAAGATGAGAAATATGAAAGACAAGGCCGAACATGCTTTTTACAGAGCATGGGAACTTGCAAATAAAGAGGTAGATATAAAATCCAGAGAAGAAATAAAAAAAGAACTTCAAGAACTTAAAAATTCAATCTAATCTTATTTCCCCCGATCTATCTGAAAGAGACTGCATGCTTGTACCCTTTAAAATATTAAAAATTTCTTTCTGAGTTTTTTTCCAGACTTCCCTTACAGGACAGAAATTTTCTCTATCACATGTTCCGGAAAAATTTACACATTGATTAATACTTACAGGGCCTTCTATTGATTCAATTATATCCAGAATAGTAATATCATCAGGAGATTTAGCAAGCATAAAACCTCCTTTATAACCTCTTCTGGAGTCCACTATACCTGATTTAGAAAGAGACATAAATATTTTTGTAAGGAAACTTCTGGGAATATTTTGCCTTTCAGATATTTCATCCAATAAAACAAATTTATATCTGGGTTTCATAGTAAGGTAAAGTACACCTCTAATAGCATAATCAGCAGCTCTGGAAATCTGTATCATAGTTAAAACTTTCTAATTAATTATACTACTTATATACTATTAAATTCTCATTTAACAATCTTGATCCTTTAAATTATTGTTTAAAAATTTTTCTGTGATAAAAGCTAAAAATAGGATCCTAAAGCTTAATGCGTGTACACCTGTCCATGTCCGGGGTTTTGGAGCAAAAGATGTGCCGTCAACTGTTCACTCTTTTCATGCCCTTCTTTTCCCCTGATATTTTACCTATCAACATTGATAAATACAAAGAAAATTCATCCATATCTTTATATACAGTTCTCTTATTATCATATAATATTTCTATACTTCCATCTTCTCTAATATAAAAACTCATTGTTGGAATCCTGCTATTTTCTATTTGAGGTATTAAATTACCAAACATATCTATTTCCTCACTGCCTTTACCGGAGTCTATAAGAATTAGTCTGGGATTAAATTTACTTATAAAAGTTTTTAATTCTTTTTTATAATAAGCAGGTATACACCATATATTTTTTTCACTCAAATGTCTGATTACCTGCCATTCTCCATCAGGATGAGTAAAGAAAATAACTTTATGTCCTGTATTCCAGGTGCAGGTAAATTTTCTTCTATCCATATGGTATGGTATTAAATATTTCCCTCTGAAATTTTCAGTTTCAAAAAAATAACCTGCTTCACGACCAATTTTTTTATTGAGTATAGCTTTATATCCAATACGTTCATTTAATCTTTTAATATAAGGTGCCATATTTGGTATTATAACTTTTAATTCGGGTCTTAAAATATTTTTTTCTTTTTCTTCAAGTAATCTCAGATGCTTCACAAAATCTATTCTTTTAATATAAGTGGCATGAGATGATGCAAACATTGTTGCACCTATAATAGAAAGATATACTATACAGGTTGGATCTTGAATCTGACCGAGAGGCACAAAGCTATCCTTTAATTTGCCCGAAACTTTAAGGGTTACTCCATCAGGAGTATAGGACAGGTCTATTCTATCGTGAAATACAAGCTCATCTTTTATATATGAAATTAATTTTTGAGGACTTTTCCGTCCAATTACATATCTAATGAACAATCTTAACTGATTATAATCTTTATCCTGTCTAATCATGTATATACCCCCTGTTATATTTTGATATATTTTATTATACTATAAATAATCAATAATAAATAGCAAATACATAAAAAGTTTTTTAAATTTAAAAAGGATTTTTTACAACAATATATAAACAGTAATTGACAATAAGTATAGTTTTATACTTACAGAAAAAGGAGAAAAACTTGCGAAAGTACAACATTTTTATTACCAGAAAACTTCCAGAACCTGCTCTTGAGCTTTTAAAACAAAAATGTAATATTGAAATAAATCCACATGACAGGATTTTAACAAAAGAAGAAATAATACAGGGTCTCAAGGATAAAGATGGATTAATCTGTCTTCTTACAGATTCTGTAGATGCAGAAATTATCTTTTCCAATCCTGATTTGAAGGTTATATCCAATTATGCCGTAGGATATAATAATATAGATATAAAAGCTGCAACAAAAAGAAAGATTCCTGTAACAAATACTCCCGGTGTATTAACTGAAACCACTGCTGATTTGACCTGGGCCCTTATACTTTCTATAGCCCGACGAATAGTTGAGGGAGACAGATTTACCAGAGAAAAAAAATTTAAAGGCTGGGCACCAATGTTTATGCTCGGAACTGATGTGTATGGTAAAACCCTTGGAATCGTTGGTATGGGAAGAATAGGAAAAGCCGTAGCTAAAAGAGCTTTCGGTTTTAGTATGAAAATTTGTTATTATGATCATCACAGGCTTTCAGAAGAAGCAGAAAAGAAATTAAATCTTACTTTTATTTCTTTTCATGAACTTTTAGAAACATCTGATTTTGTCAGTCTCCATGTTCCACTTAATTCTAATACATATCACTTGATTGGAGATAAAGAATTGAGTATAATGAAAAGGACTTCATATCTCATTAATACATCCAGAGGAGAGGTTATAGATGAGTATGCTCTTTTAAAGGTTCTTGAGGTTAAAGGTATATCCGGGGCAGGACTTGATGTATTTGAGAAAGAACCGGTTATTACAGAAGGCCTGCTTAAACTTAAAAATGTTATCCTTCTTCCTCATATTGGAAGTGCTACAATTGAAACCAGGACAAAGATGGCTTTTATAGTAGCAGAAAATCTTATAGCAGCACTGGAAGGCAAGATACCTCCTGATATTATAAATAAAGAAATTTATAAATAAAATTTTATGAAAGGAAAGGTGAATTTTGTGAGAGAAAATACCGAAAATTTAGATCTAAATAATGAAGAGACTTTAAAACAGGTAGAAGAAATACTGGTAGAGCTTAATGTCATTGATAAAAGTGAGGACAGACATCTGAATATTTTTGAATTCAGAGGGGAAGAATTAAGTATTTCAAAAGAAAATATTGTTCCTCTACCTTCTAGAAGAAAATGGGGAGAAACTATACTGGGTGCAGGTGTAGGGGCTTTGTTAGTTGGGAGGTTAACAAGATCCTTGCTTGGTAAAGAAGGCGCTATTCTTGGTACAGTTTTGGGGACTTTACTGGGAGGTATGATTGTTTCTTACTTTAATTCTTCTTCTTCAAAAGAGGTTTTGATAGAAGAAAAATTGCATCCAGTTATAACTGTTAAGGAAGCTATAGAATTATTAAAAGAAGGCAGGGGGTTTTACGTAACAGAAAGACATAAGATAGAAGCAGAAGATGGTGCAAATTATGATGTGACTCACTGGGTAAAGATAGATAATATAGATGATCTTATTTCATTTTATAATATTGAAACAGGTAAGTCTCCAAGGAATGATTTTGAACGAATCGGTCAATTACTCGATCAATTTGATTATAAGATTCTTTCAGAAGATGGAAGTATATTTTATCATGCTGAAGGCGCTCCTTTTACAGATGCAAAAAAAATTTTACAGGGTAAAGGTGTTAACATAAGGAAATATAAAATATTCAGAAAAGAAATAATAAATAGAGATCTAAAAGGAAATATAATCGGCTTCGGTTATGAAGATACTGGAGAAGATATAGTATCAGATAGAGTAAGTACTGAAGCAGAGTTGAATTATTTACTTGAACATTATTAATATCTTACCGGGGCCAGGGAGAATCTTGCTCCGGTAAATTTTATTTTAATTTTTCTTTTAATCTGTTAATAAGTTTTATATCTGACGGATCTACTCCTTTTAATAATCCGAGATATACACTCACAAAATCTCCAAGATAAATGGCAGAAAGAATTTCTTCCAGAGTAGTATTATTTGTTGATATTATTTCTTCTATTACATCTATTTTTTTCTTCATAATTTTTTTCAAAAATTCCACTCTGATTTTTGTAGAGTTATCTTCATTATTTCCTCTGAGTATTATTACAGAATAATTATTTATTTCTCTATCATCCCATCCGCATATTGTATTATGGCAGAGTTCCGGGAAAAAATCATAGTAAGCCAGTGTTTTAGCATTTTCATTTATCTGAGTTTTCCATCTTTTTGCTACAGGATCAAGATAAGGGCAGGAAGAGTATATTAAAGGGATTTTACCGGTTAATTTGATGGCTATTTGTTTGGCAATATTTTTATCTATAAGGCTTTCTCTTCCATATTTTTTTCTGAGATTTTGCAGATGTTTAATTGTTTTTACAATATTTGCTTCTGGATCGGGTATGAGATTTAAATAATATAACGTATATAAAAGTGGTAAAAGTAAAAAAGCCAGAGCACATCTGGGTTGATATTGGGAAGGAATTTTTACATATAGATTATTATCTTCTATAGCTTTTTCTATAAGTTTTCCTCCTGATGAATAAACTATTATTTTAGCTTTCCGAATTTTTATTTTATCATAAGCTTTTAAGATTTCTTCCGTATTTCCAGAATAACTTATTATTAAGGCAAGAGAATTATTTTGTATAAATTTCGGGATATTATAATGATGAAAAAATAAAATTGGTATATTAGATTTATTATTTACCAGAACCTGTAGTAATTCTCCTCCGATTCCTGATCCTCCCATACCAAATATGGATATATTTGATATATTGAAATTATATATGGAAAGATTTTTGCTTAATTTTAGAGATTCTTCTAATTGTTCTGGAAATTGTTCAACTGATTTGAGTATGTCTTTTATGTCTGTTGATTTATATATTGATAAATCATTTAAGTTTATTGGCATTTATTCACTTCCTTATTTATTTTTAGTATTTTATCTTTATTTTTATAAAAAATCAAGGAATTTTTGTGGATATTGTTTTTTTTGTTAAGTTTTAAATTTAAAATTAGCAAAAAAAAAATCCAAAATTTGTAACAAAATATAATAAAGTATAACGAAATAACCATACAGATCTATATTTATTAAGATAAAAAGTAATATATTAAAAACCATTTACAATGAAAACAATGCAATAAAATAGTATAAGATTTCAGTAGGAGTTATTCTTCCTGTTAGAGAATTACTTTTATATCAGAAAGGATTAAAACAATGATCTATGATTATCTGGTTATGAACAAAATAACAGAAGAACTTAAGGACAAAGTAGAGAACAGCAGTATTACAAAAGTGATACAATCCGAAAAATTAACAGTCATACTGACTGTTAAACGAGAAGGAAAATCCTTTGATATACTCTTTTCGGTAGAACCTCAAAATCCACGAATATACATAACCTCGGAAAAATTTACTGACTTATCTCCCCCTCATAATTTTTCCCTTACCCTGAAAAAGCACATACTGAATGGAAAAATACTCTCCCTATATATACCTCCGGCGGAAAGAATACTGAAGATTGATATAAAAAACAGAAATGAAATAGGAGATATAAAAGGCAGATCCCTTATAGTGGAAATCATGGGGCGCCACAGTAATATTATACTTATAGACGGAGAAGACAAAAAAATTCTGGGATGTATAAAACATATTACCTCAAAAGTCAATCGCTACAGAGAAATAATTCCCAATAAAATTTATATAGCTCCTCCTTATGGCGAAAAGAAAAACCCCATGAATATAAATGAAGATAATTTTTTAACCCTTCTTATGGCTTCCCGAATCTCTAACCTCGAAGATATACTGGTAAAAACATTCAGCGGTACAGGCCTTATCTGGGCAAAAGAAATTATTATACGTTCAGGCTTAAAGCCTGAAGATAAACCGGAACTTCTCACGGTAAGAGAATTGAAAAATCTCTACAGAACATGGGAAACAAGCTGGAAATCCGCAAAGGCATCTAAAGGAGCTATCCTTTATAAACAGTCAGCAGAAAAACTCTCCTGCTGGAAAACACCCCTTGTATATCCTGTAGAATTAACATTACTTAAATCCCTCTCCTTTGAACGAATAACAGAGATAAACAAAGCTCTGGAATGGGGCTATAAAATCCAAAAAAAAGAAGAAATTCTAAATATAAAGAAAAGCAATCTTTTAAAAGACATTAAAAATTATAGAAAAAAACTTCTCCAGATGAAAAGAAATCTGGAAGAAAATCTTAAAAATAGTGAAAAAGCAGCAGAATACAAGAAAAAAGGTAAAATCCTCCTGGCCAGTATGAATGTAGAAATTGGAGAAGAGAAAACTCTGGAACTGGTAGACATATTTACAGAGGAAGAAAAGAAAGTAAAAATAGAAATAAACCCTTCTCTATCTATAAGTGAAAATGCCCAGAAGTACTTTAAAAAATACAAAAAAGCCATGAAAATAAAAGAAAGCTCTCTCAGTCAAATAGAACCTCTGGGTAAAGAACTGGAATATCTGGATAATATAATACTTTCACTGGAAATATGTGAAAATGCTTCAGAATTAGAAGAAATTAAAGAAGAGCTTATAGAAAACCAGATAATCAAAAAACCTTCAGAGAAAAAAAAGAAAAAAGATTTCCCATCTTTCATAACTTTTACCTCTCCTGATGGATGGGAAATCCTGGTGGGTAAAAATAATAAACAGAATGATTTTCTTACCACAAAGATAGCAAAAGGTAATGATATATGGCTTCACGCTAAAGGAGTGCCCGGTTCTCATGTAATAATTAAAAATCCGGAAAATAAAGAGCCCGGAAGTATTCCTTACAGTACACTCCTTAAAGCCTCCACCCTTGCTGCTCGTTACAGTAAGGGGAAAAATTATTCTCAGATTATTGTAGACTATACACAGAGGAAATTCGTAAAAAAACCTAAAGGAGCAAAACCCGGTATGGTGATTTATCACGACGAGAAAAGTATTTGTCTGTTTCTGGATGAAAAGGGTGAGTTGAGGAGTTAGAGTTGAATTTAACCAATTGCCGTACTTATAGTCATTATTGGTGACTGGACTCTTCAGATTTCTTCTTTTCCATCTCCTGAACAGTCCAGACCTGATTTCTACCATGTTCTTTTGCAAAATACAGAGCCTGATCAGTTCTCTTTATAAGTTCCTGTTTTGTTGAGGCATCCAGGGGAAATGTACCAACACCTAAACTTATAGTTACATGAATAGGAAAAGCCTGACCGGGAAATTCCTTCTGCTCTATAAGTTTACGTAATCTTTCCGCATATATCTTTGCACCCTGAGAACTCTGCTCCGGAAGTATTATAGCAAATTCCTCTCCACCATATCGTGCAGGTATATCTACATTTGTACGCAAACTTTCTCTTACAATCTTGGCAACCTCTATAAGTACTATATCACCCTGTTGATGACCATAGGTATCGTTAAATTTCTTAAAATGATCTATATCGAACATTATGAGGGCAAACTGATAGCCATAACGTTCAGAACGAAGAATTTCTTCATCAAGACGTATCTGGAAATACCTGTGTATATAAAGCTGTGTAAGACCATCTGTAATAGCAAGAGTATGGAGCCTGGATCTTTCGATAATTACAGCTAACTGTGTGGCAAGGGTAGTAAGAAGTCCCATATCGTCATCATCATACTCCTTACCCTTCCTCTTATTTGTCACATTAACAATACCAATAACCTTATCATTAATTATCATTGGAACACAGAGGAGATTCTTTACATTATAGTCTTCCTGCCGCTCCTGACGTACTATAAAACGGGGATCATTATATCCCTTATTAGCCATAACAGGTTTTCCTGTCTGAGCCACAAGACCGGCAATACCCTCACCGATTTTAAAAATTTGAGTTCGTTTTGATTTTTCTATAATATCATCACCCTTGAGTGCTCTTAAAACCAGAGAACCACTCTTTTCATCAATCAGCATAATGGATCCTTTTTCAGAATTTATACCCTTAAGGATGGCATCTAAAATTATTATAAGTAATTCATCTATATCATCTGTCTGATTAACAGCCTGACTTACATCATAAAGCAATGTAAGTTCATTGATTCGCCGATTCAATAATAAATTGGCTTTTCTCAAATTCTCCATGTACATAAGTAAATTGGCTGACATCTGATTAAATGCAGAAGCAAGAATTCCGAGCTCATCTTCTGTTTTAACCTGAACACGGTAATCCAGATGCCCTTCTGATATAGCTTTCGTTCCCTTCACTAATAGCTCAAGAGGACCTGTTATTTTTTTCGTAAGATAATAACCGGTAATAATACCTATTACTATTGCAAGTATCGCTATGAGAATACTTCGCAAAATATGGCCCATAATCTCATCATCCACATGTTCAAGGGAAAATCCAACCCTTACAGCACCATGCTTCTTTTTCCCTATTAAAAGGGCATAGGTAGTTTCATTTATCAAACTTCCATAAAAATTATTATAGTAGGTCTGGGATTTATAAGGAGAACCATAATTAACCTCATCAAAAGCCTTCTTATTAATCTCTTCATCTATTATATCAGTAGGTCTAATAGTCTGAGTTTTCCATTCTCCCGTGGAGAGATCCTTTTTCTTTATATCCTTCCCTCCCTGTGTTATTACTTTACCATCATCATCCAGAAAAATTATATATTCTATATTCTGTTTTTCCTTTAAAGACTCTACAAATTCATCCAGAGAAGAAAAACTTTTATCAATAACGGCCTGAATAGTTCCTCTTGCAAGAGTCTCTGTAAGAATTAAACCTTCATCCTGAACCTGTTTATAATGATATCCTCTGAAAGAAATAACATTTATAATAGAAATAGCACATATAGCAAAGGCTATAATAACTACAAAAGAAATTATCAATTTATATTGTAGACTGAATTTGACAGCATCAAAGACAGTGGCAGTTTTCGAAAATCCTTTAAGCACCTGCATAAAAGCCTTTCTTTATATAGAGAGTAAAATAGAAAGATTATTTTCATATTCGCTGAAAATCATATAAATCCTCTCCCGAAAAATTTATTTCATAAGTAAAGAAAGGACTCAAAAGGATTTCGTCGAAATCTTAGATTTAAATATAAACTTTTTGGAAAGGAGGTTCTTAAAAATTTATAAAAATAAAGAAGGAGGTAAATAAGCCGATATTACCGTGCTAATAAATGAATTCTTATGAAAAATTTTTCTTTTTTATTTATTACCCTTATTGCAATATGCCTGATATTCGGAGGTTGCGGAAGTGATAACAGTACAACCCCAACAGGTCCTATTACACATACTTACTCTATAACTCCAATACTATATAACTTAATAGACCTCGCCACTATAGGAAATACAGGACATTATGAACTATGGGCAAAAATAGGTTCTGAGAATATAAGTATATTAAAGTTTGACATAGCAGGAAATACAATAAGAAAAGTTGGTGGTGATCAGGTAGGCACCCTGGGGACCCAGTTTACTGTTACAAACAGTGCAGCTCTAACCACTGCTACATCTGTATTTATTACAGTAGAACCATCAGGTGACAGTGATACTACACCATCAAATCAGATGATTTTAAAAGGAAATGTAGTGGATAGTAAGACAACATTAAATCCTGGTTATGCCATAATAGAAGGAGGGAATACTCAATTACTGGTCAGTTCAGATGTGGCAAATATCAGTGGTTCTTACAGACTGGTAAGTAATCAGAAAATAAGCTTTACATCCGAGACAGGTTCACCATTACTTACTCTGTCAGCACTAAATAGTAACTGGACCTATGGAGCATGGCTGGTTAATAAAAATACAAATACTGCTGAACTAATAGGCAAATTTGCCACAGCCGAATCAGCTCCTGATAAAACCTTTTCTTCCAGTATTACCAATGGCCAGTATGATGTAATAATAACTGCTGAACCAGCAGGATCTACAAATACTCAGCCCTTTACTCTACTGAAATTACTCTATACTACAATACAACCATCGGCCAGTGGAACCAATCCTTTAAATTACAATATCCAGACATTACCCAAAGGCACTGCTATAATTTATTAGCTATCAGCTTTTAGCCTCAGCAATCAGCTTTTCCAAGCTGATTGCTGAGGCTAATTGCTGATAGCTTTAAACATAAAAGGTTTATTTTTAGCTAATAATT
>Ga0302241_1000997_pt1 | contig 22508 bp, 17 predicted proteins | sample AAG_UR_Arg_MG_FD_193532 | JGI IMG/M metagenome (GOLD analysis project Ga0302241, IMG submission 193532) | Enriched activated sludge microbial communities from anaerobic digester in WTTP, New Holstein, Wisconsin, United States - AAG_UR_Arg | ecosystem: Engineered > Bioreactor > Anaerobic >... | reverse complement strand
GGCTCTTACGCAAAATCTATGATCCTGTTACAATGAAATCTGTTATTACAGAATATACAGTTTTGTATTTATTTAAGTTATAACTTTCTCCTTTGACGGCATATCTTTTGCTTCAGAGCCCGGACAGGAACAGGTGTATATGTTTTTTGGATACTTTTTTACCTGTTGCGGTACTAAGAGGTATCAGAATTCAGAATAAAGCCTAAAATTCCTGATTGTTGTATTCTGAATCCTTTATAATTGAATTTTCAAAATGCCTGACTCCTGCTGTAATTCTTATTAAAATCTAATCCTTCCTGATAGTTTCTTAAAATCATCGGATCTCCAAGATGATTTTTATATTTTTACTTTGAATAAAATTCTATCTGTATTCTTTCTCTTCAATCTCTATCATTTCTACACCGGGCATATAAAGCTTGGTAGTGGGCCGCTTCATATTAGAAAGTTTTCCTATAACACCTATTATCCTTTTAATCTGCTCTTCTGTTGTCTGAAGCATTTTTCCGAGTTCTTCGCGATTTATAGTATCTTTCTCTGATCTGAGTATCATTACATTGCCGAGAACTGATGTCATAGGGTTATTGATTTCATGGGAAAGTGATACTATAAGCTGTGATATGGTATTTAATTTTTCTGCTTCCAAAAGCTTTTGTTGTGTTTTTATAAGTTCACTGTTCTTTTTTTCAAGATCACTGGTTCTTTCAGCTACTTTATGTTCTAGATTTGCATAATATTCTCCAAGTTGATCTGTCATTTGATTAAAGGTATCTGCCATAAGATTCAGTTCATCATTTCCTGATATAGTAACACGATAAGTAAAATCACCCCTGGCTATAGCCTTTGTGCCTTCATCCAGTTTCTTTAGAGGATCTACTATACTTTTAGTTACCAGAAACCCCAGAGTGCCGGCAAGGATTAGTATAATCAGAGCAGTTATTATTATGACCAGTATGGCATGGTTTTCAATACTATTAGTTTCTTCTATATATTCCATATTTTCTTTTTCTACTTCTTTTTTTATAGAGATTACATTTGTGTTCATACGTTCTACAAATGGACGAATCTGATTTTTTATTCTTAATCGGACAGCAAGCCAGTCTCCGAATTCTGCCAGTTCGACTATTTTATTTATCTGCTCAGGAAGGCTTTCTTTAATGGAGATAAGTGAGTTAATTATGTATTTATTTTTATTTTTTTCCCTTTCACTATAACTCAACGTGTCTATCGCTTTTTGAATGTTTTTATCAAAATGATCCAGTAGGACATCACATTCTTCCAGTAAAGGAGAACTCTGTTCTGATACAGATCGTTCAAGGAGATTTGTTATAAGTAAAATATCATCATAAACACGCATTAAATATATCTCCTGACTGTGTTCATAAATTAAATAAGTAGTCTGCAATTTTATTATACGAATATAAAAAAAACCAACAGAATGTCCAATTAATCCCATAAGTAATATTATAGAAAAACATATAATTAATCGAGTATTTATTTTAATATTTCTCACTTATATCCTTTCCTGAAATTATTTTTTTAATTTCCTTCGCCATAGTGTCTGTTGCCAGAGCAGGAGTTTTTTTCCCTCCTAAAGCTGAATATACTTCCTGTTGGATTATCCTGGAAATCTTACTGTATTCAGGATGTACAGGACGGGGATATGCCATCTGGACAATATCAAATAAGTATTTTGTATAAGAATTTGCCTCTATAACCTGTGGGTCTTGATAACAGGTTTTTCTTGTAGGACTCTGTCCTGCTCTGATAGCTTTATAGCTTTGCTGTCTGGCACTGGTGAGAAAGGAGATCAGTTTGAAAGCCTCTTCTGGATACTGACTGTATGAACTTATGGCAAGATGCCATCCTCCCAGAGTAGAAATACCTTTTAGACCGCTCTGTCCTCCAGGAAGAGGTGCTATAGAGAATTTATCTTTCACATCAGAGTTTTCGCCGTTGAGTAAAGACCAGGCATAAGGCCAGTTTCTCATAAATACACTGTTACCGCTCTGAAAATAATTTCTTCCATCTTCTTCCTGAAAAACCAGTATACCAGGAGCTGAGATCTTAAGCATTTTTATGTAGGTTTCCAGTCCTTTGATGGCCTTCTGGTTATTGAGAATAACCTCGCCTTTATTATTAAAGACATCTGTCCCTTCTCCTCTTATATATTCCAGATAATTTGCAGTAAGTCCTTCATATTTATCTGCCTGGAATACAAAACCGACTATATAAGGATTTTCCTTTCTTTCTTTTCTGACAATTTCTTTTGCTACTAGTTCCAGTTCTTCCCAGGTATCGGGTACTTTTAGGCTATATTTTTTTAAAAGATCTTTTCTATAATAAAGTATTCCCGCATCAGTAAACCATGGGAGAGCAATTATGTGTCCCTTCCATTTATCTGCTTTTATAGCGCTATGAAGAAAATCGTTTATATCAATATTACCGGCTTTTATATAATCATTCAGAGGTATTAACCAGCCTTTTTCTGCAAATTCTGCCGTCCAGACTATGTCTATTACATAAATATCTATGCCTGAAGTTGAATCCTTTAGCCAGTTGACATATTGTTTATATTTACGGTCCTGTGTCTCGGGAGATTCTATAAGTACCACATCAATATCGGGATTAAGACCTTCAAAGATAGCAATCTGTTCTTCCAGAACTTTCAGTTCTTTCCCGACAGATCCACTTACTATACTGATAGTAAGTGGCTTATTATCTTTTTTTTTACAACTTATTATTAAAAGTAATATGGTTAATAATATGATGAATAGTCGGTGAATATACATGATTATTATTTCTATATAATTGTTTTTTAACCTGCATGTGATAATATTTTCTGGTAATTTATTATACTTAGTACGGTAACAGGCACGTTAGTATTCATCTCACAAGTCTGTCTCTGTCCGGGCTCTTACGCAAAATCTATGATCCTGTTACAATGAAATCTGTTATTACAGAATATACAGTTTTGCATTTATTTAAGTTATAACTTTCTCCTTTGACGGCATATCTTTTGCTCCAGAGCCCGGACAGGGACAGGTGTATATGTTTTTTGGATACTTTTTTACCTGTTGCGGTACTTAGAGTAAGTACAAAAAGTAATGTCCGAAAAATATTAAGTAACTATTTACCTGTTACGAGTATGTAGAGAAACTTTAAGACAAAATTTTTTAGAAATACTCTAGTTGCATAGAAGATTGCACAAAATTTATTCAGTGGCCATACTCTGGAGGGAAAAAGATGTAATATTTAAAGCTACATTTAAATGGTTATTTATAAATATCTGGAAAGACTATAAGAGTATGGCCACTGAAAGTGATATTTGTAATTCACTTTTCACTCTTCACTGCTCACATCTCACTCCCTGATCCTTAAAAGACTGATCTGTTTATTTCCCGGCGAAAATTTGATGGCCACTTCTCCATTTATTATCTGTTCAAGTTCTTTTGCTATAAATTCTTTTCTCCAACCTTTCATTAGGGTTGTATCGGATTTTGTGCCATAAAGATAATGAGAGATGAACTTTTCGATATCATCTTTTCTTGCTATAATACCTTGAGCAATATTTTCTTCGGAGGCTTTTTTCTTTATAAAGGCAGTTAAGAGACTGGTAGCTCCCTCGGGAATCTCCCGAATTTTTTGTGGAATCTTTATTGATTTTTTTTGCTGTTTCCCTTTTTTTATGACTTCCAAAAGTTCTTCTCCGTACTGTTTTATAAATTTAGGGAAAAGACCCGGTATTAACTTTAACTCCTGCAGGGAAGATGGACATTTTCTGGCTATAGTTATAAGAGCTTCATCTTTAACTATATCTTTTCTTATCCGATCAAAATGTCTTGCTTTTTCTTCTCTCCATATGAGTAGAGCTATAAGAATATTACGGGTTTTGCCTCTGATATTATTAGAATTAAGCATTTTGAACTGTGATTCTATCTCTTTCGGATGGTAATTTTCTTCCTCTTCAAGCCTTTCAAATTCTTCAAGAGCCCATTCATAACGCCCCATTTCTTTTAAGAGCTTTACAAGATGAAAATATACGTCAGGAAGGTAATGAACGTCATCAAGGGCGTATTGTATCTGTTTATCAGTGAGTGGCCTCTGAAGCCAGTTAGTATAGGTTTCATTTTTTCCCAGATTAACACCTGTTATGGATTTTACCAGTTTTCCATAGGACATCTGTTCTTCATATCCTGTAAGAGCAGCGGCAATCTGAGTGTCAAAGATGGGGCCGGGAACTTTCTGGAATAAGCTGTAGAATATGGAGACATCCTCTTTACAGGAATGGAATACCTTTGTTATAGAAGGATTAATCAGTAAGTCAAAGAAACAGCTTAAATCTTTTACTTCCTGTGCATCAATAATAGTACAGACTTCTTCCGAAGCCACCTGAATGATGCCGAGACGGGAATAGTAATAGCGTTCTCTTATAAATTCCGTGTCAATTGCAATATATGTACACCCTGAAAGATAGACACATATTTTTTCCAGTGTTGTTTGATCTTTAATATATCCTGTATTCATCATAAGATTTTGATTGTAATACCAATTATTCATCAAGTGTACTAATAAAACAGCTTTGAGGCTACTCCAAAAAAATATGAATGCTTATACTTCTTATACCTGAGGCAATATTCTTTAAATTTCGACATGGAATTAACTTAAAACTTCCTTTAAATACGCCATCTTTTTGTTCTTCGGAGAACTTCGTTTTTCTGTAGCCTCAAGGCTGTTTTTACTGTGTTTGATTGATATAATTTTGATTCCTCTGTTCTATATTATGATAGTTAGTAATATTAACATAAAATAGAAGAATTGCAAAGGTATTTTAATAAAAATTAAAGATTGTAATTAAGCAGGTGGAGAGGTTTACATCACAAATCTTATACCACATTCTTTACAGATCTTAAAATGATTTTCCGCAAGCCACGTATTAACTATCAGATTTGACTGATTCGATTGTCTTAAATATGAGATTAATTTGCCCAGGATAGACACTTTTTCTTCGTCTCTGGCAGAAGAAAAATGCTGTTTAAATCGTCTGTTATCGTGGAGATACATTTTTATCAGATTCTCCGGTTCTATTTTAGACAGGAGTTCCTGTATGTCAATCCGGTTTCTTTTTGGTTCTACAAGATCTTTTTTTATTGCAAAATCCAGATCTCGAAAGAGAATATTATTCTGATTTATATCTTTAGTAATTTTGTTTCTTATTACCTTATATTCATTTAATTTTGCCGTAATCTGAACAGCCGGGATTTCTGTTTCAGTTTCAAGCCCGGTGAGAAAGGAACTGGTAGTTATAGTGCTTATTATTGACTCACGGGCTATTTCTTCCAGTTTTGTATTTGTTAGATCCTCCTTAAAACCTATAAAACCATGTCTGAAAAGAATATTTAAAATCTGATTTCTGTTATTCCCCTGAAGAAATATATCTACATCATCTCCTAAATACACAGATGGTTTTACATTGGAAAAATAGATTATTATATTTCTCTGGCCTACAAAATAAAAAACATCTCCCTCAGGTTTGGCTTCTCTTAAACATTCAACCTGTTTCCTGAGAGGGAGTAGATTTCCTTCTGGAATTCGTACGAGATCAAGGGTAGGAAACCTTTGAGACAGATCATAAGGTTCAACCGCTATTTTCTTGAGTTTTTCAGTTCTGGCTTTGCTTAACATCCTGTAAGGATCCGCCCTTAGAGTAGCTATTTCTTTTTTTATTTCTCTTATTCTTCTGATACTTTTCCCCGGTGTGTCCAGATTCAGTTCGACAAAAAGCCTTCGAAACATTCTATCATAATAGCAGGTGAGCTTACCAATAAGAACTTCTTTTAATGTTATATCATTTATTAAATTAAAAACCTCACTGTTAGAATAGATAAAGTTTATAAAGGGGCGAAGACAGGAATAATCATCTCTTATTATAACATCATCACGCTGGTTTACAGTTGTAATGACAATATATCCATGAAGATAATCTTCCCCAAGTTGTTTTGCCAGATCAGGACTGAAACCGGTGGCATCCATTCTGAGTCCTTCAAGTTCTTCCCTTTTTATGTTATATCCTTCACAGGATAAGAACTGAAGATAATTCTCTATTTTCTGGCCCTTGAGAAGTTCAAAATCGTCATCTTTCAGTACTTTTATCCCTATTTTATTTGTCACCGTAAATTACAACAGAACCTTCCTTTGATTCGTATTCTTTCTCCCAGGTCTTTTCAAGTTCATTGAGCACTTCTTTTTCAAGAATATAAGAGTCTTTCAATCTTTTTTTTCGTTCTAACCAGTCTTTCTGTTTCTGCCCCTCCTGGAGTTTTAATAGAGAAAGCAATTCTTTCATAATATAAATTATATGAACTTTCCTGTAATGCTCTGGTATGATTTTGATCTTTTCTTCATTACTCATACGGAAAAAGCCCGGTATTTTAGTCTTATCAAACCATTTCCCGTAACTCGCCACTTCTTTTGATATATTTGCTACATCTCTACCTGCAACTTTATTATCCACACAGAGCTGTGAAATTTCCTTCATTAAATCATCCGGTTTTATTATGCCTTTATATTGTTTCAATTTCTGGGATATATAGTTATTCAACTCATCTGAACCGTACGAAGTCCAGAAAGGATTATCTTCTTTTATATTCTCCATGAAGACATATCCTTCCTTCATAGCATCTTCAAGACAGACATCCAGGAAAAGGTTTTTGTAATCTTCCTCTGTTTCCGCACCCTTTGCGCTTATTTTGAAAAATCTTGTATAAATGGCAGGGTCCAGAATATCTATGGAGGAAGTTTCATCATCACCTACAAGGTTTACATCTGCAAAGACGACAAAATGGCCTGTTCTGGGCGTTTCAGGCCCATCTATAATATTAAGAGCTTCTCCTACGAGCTGATTATCTTCCTGACGGGCATCTTTTGCCTTACGAGAAGGCATCATAGTGTCAAAATCAGGCATATATACAAATCTTCTTTTATCAGGTTTCCAGATTCTGTCGGTAAAGATCCTTCTGAATTCATTGGCACTTTTATTCTGATATTCCGATTTAAATTTACTGCCCATTATAATAACTACTTCTGCAGGAAGATCATGAGCTTTTGCAATGTTCATAGCTTCATTGAACATTGCCATAATAGTAACAGTTTTTCCGCATCCTGAACTTCCTATTATTATGAAATACTGCATAAAAGGCATAAGTGGATTTTTTGTTTCTCCCGGTCCCATACTCATAACATTATAGATGGCCTCAAGTCCTATTCTTTTTATATCGGAATTTCCAACAATTTTATTATAGGGAACCTCTACATGGAATTTACTTTCTTCAAAACGGGAAAGAGAAAAGCCCTGGATTTTCGTTTCACCGATTTTTAAATCTATGCCGTTTACATTGAAATAATTTATTATATCTTCGTAATCTCCTCTGGTAGATAGAATGGCATTGGTATAATTTTTAAAGTATGCCGCAGTATTCTGAAGTAATTTATCTTTACTGTCCACACTGTGACGACCCTGTTTACTCTTTATAAAGTCAATAAAATCACTTATGGAATTCCGCAGGAACTCATCTTTACCAAGAACTTTAAAGGGTTTTAATTCCTCTGTAGAAACACTTTCCGTACCTGTTTCATCTTTCAGTATATCCATTCCGATAAGGGCACCACAGTAAAGGGAATAAACCTGGATAAACTCCTTTTCTCTTTCGGAAAGGTCAAGATCACTTTTCCCTTCATCAAGCCTTTTCTCTGTGAGAAATCTCTTCTCAAGGGATTCATAAAGGGCGAGATAGGCACCCCAGCAGTTTTCAAGGCTTTCAAGGGCAAAGACCTCTTCACGGTAACTCCTGTATTTTAAGTGGGGAAAGAGTGAATTAAGGGCTTCAGCAAAAGTTCTGTCACTGTAACGACCTCGCTCGACTATAGAGCGACCGCTCTGAACCTTCTCGACACCCACAAGGACCTTTATAGTTTCATTCTCAAGAATATCTTTTACCTTTTCTATTTTTTCCTGCAGTATTGCATCCTGTATCGCAAGGGGACTTGATACTTTCATAATTTACCTCCGGATTATCCTTTATATTTTTAGGCTTTCAGCAATCAGCAGCCAGTTTTCAGGAGAAATATATTCTTTTGTCAGAGAAGTTGCATAATCAAGACAGGCCAGAATATCTTCTCTCTTAAGCGATGGATATTCTCCTAAAAGCTCCTCTATTGTACCATCATTAGCCAACATTCGAACAATTTGATAAACAGGAATACGTGTACCCTTTACACATGCCTGTCCATGACATATATCAGGATCTATAGAAATTCGCTTATTCATAAAAATTACTTACTGATAGCTGATTACTGATAGCTGACAGCTAAATTGCATGAACCTTAAAATTATCGTAAAATTTCACCTTTGCCATAAGATCATTTCTCAATTCCTGGGGACAGATGAAATAATTCTGACTTTTGGTAACACTGGCAGTGGATTTATTATCTTCTGTTCCTATGATTAATTTATCCACTACAGGTATAAGATAGTTTGCAAAAAGCCCAACTGCCTGGTCTTTAACATCCCCTGACTGGCGGAGACTCTGAGCTATGGAATCCTGATCACTTATATATTCTATTCTGTAGCACATAAGGAAAGGGAATTTCTTATCTTCAAAAAGTTCTTTTACAAATCTTTTATTCTCTGTTTTAGAATAATAGAAAGGTCCGATTTCGCATCTTTTAATAAGTTTCGTCTGGACACAGTCCATATTTGAGAGAAGTATATATACATTGGCAGGATCTCTTGAAAAAAAGCTTTTGAGTCTTTCCAAAAAATCAGGTTTTGTCCTGTTGTTTCGATCTATAGGTTCTGTTTTCCATCTTACCGGCGTAAGTGAAAAGACCAGTTCATAAAAGGCCCAGAGTTTTTTAGCATCATCAAAACCTTTTAATATTGCCTGATAGTATCTTTCCTTTCCTTCGGTTTTGAGATATGTAATCTTTACATTAAGATCCATAGGGATTTCTAAATTTCTGAGCCTATTCAGAAAATCAAGTCTTCTCAACCATTTAGGCTCTTCCCCATCAAAGAGAAACTTTTTCTCATTATGTTCTCTTATGGCTATAAGTTTATCTAACACAGGTATTTGTGGAAGGGAGGAAAAGGTAGTTTCATCGAAATATATATCCATATATTTCTTCCCGATCTCTTCATCCAGCATGGCTACTTCTTTATGAAGCCTTTCTATACCATGGTCATACTCTTTTAATCTCCAGAGAAGATATCTGGTTTCAAAGTTTGGAAATCCACAGTCAAGGGGGTCTATTTTTATAGTATCAAATATACCCAGAAAATCTCCCTTTACTGGTTCATCTTTATATCTCAGGAGGTCAAAGAAATTTATCAGCAGCTGGTTAAACTGGACCATTTCTGTATAGTCCTTTTTCCTGAATTCCTCCATAAGATACCGGAGACATTTTACTATTAGATCTATATATGTGTCTTTATCCTGTCCTCTTAATTCAATTTCTTCCAAGGCCAGCCACCTGACACCTAAATTGTTGAAATTCCACTCTTTTCTTCCTGTCTTTCATAAAGTTCCTGAATGGCTTTTTCTCTGAATTCCTTACTTGCATCTATAGCCTGAAGGGCTATTTCTCTCTTTGATTCCTCTGTAATGGGTTTCTTTAATTGTTCATAAACCTTTTCACTGATCTTTTTTGTTTCCATAGCCACTGATGACAGGGCTTCACTACTGGTCTTTTTAACATTATCAATAAATTCAACTGCTGCATTCTGAAGATCTACTCCCTGTATGGCCCATACCATTCTATCATAGGTCATCTGCATGGTTCTTTTCATAGTATTCAGCTGAATGGAGAGTCCTTTATAATTTTTAAGTTGCTCTTTAATTATTTCACCCCAGACCTGAAGTGTTTTGTACTGATCATGACCGCATTCAAACATCAAAATACCTTCTGTAAATTCATCACAGGCTTCCTCCAGTTTGTCTTTACAGCTTTTATATTCATTCTGTAATTCTGTAACCTGCTGTATAAGAAGAGCCTTTTTATCCTGGTCAGTTTCAACGGCTAATTGTTCTTCAAGACGCTGTAATTTATCTTTTGCTTCCATAGCCAGTGGTCTCCACTGACCTGCTTTTTTATTTCCTTCCAGTTGCTTTTTACTTCCTTCATTATAGATTTCCTGAAGTTTTTTAAGATCACTTTCAAGACGGCCATCAAGTTGTTCACCTTCTAATTTTCTTTTATCCAGGGCTATAGCCATTTCTTCAAGGGTTTTTCTTTGCTGAGTAAAAGCCACTCCTGTTTTGGTTACCCCCATTTCCATGGCTTTTTTCCGTCCCCAGGGACCCAGTCTGTGGAGTACTTTTTGTTTCCAGGAATAGGTTTCATAGGTAAGTCCATTTTTTGATTCTGAAAGCACTTTCTGCGTTTTTTTAAGCTGTTTATTCACATCTTCGCAGAGATCCTGATAGCTTTTAGCCTGTTGAGCCACCTGGTTTATATACTGGCCCATATCATATTCCTGCATACCCTTTGAAATAAGTGAGTCTATTGAAGATTTGCCTTCTGCTCTACCTTCTCTTACCTTGTTAATATCAAAAGAACTAAAAACACTTTCCTGTTTAGATCTTTCTTCTACAGCCATTTTTATACCCTCCAAATTCTTTTAAGATTTCTTATAGAATTATTATAACATAGAAAAGCAAATTATCGCCTTTTATATATAAAAAATTCTTCGTAATTTTCCCTGATTCCTTTATTAAGTTGCAAGAGGTTAAAAATATTTTTATTCTGAATACAGAGGAATAGTTTTTGTGCTTAAAGAATAATAAGGTGTGAAGTGAGAAGTGAGAAGTGAGAAGTGAGAAGTGAGAAGTGTATACTTCTCACTTCTCACCATTCACCTCTCACCATTATATAAGGAGGTTTTTTTATGAGTACAATTATAAGAATTGATGCTCTGGAGATCCTTGATTCCAGAGGTAATCCTACAATAGAAGTGGAAGTAGGACTTGAAAGTGGTGTAACGGCAAATGCTATGGTTCCCTCGGGAGCATCCACCGGAGAAAGGGAAGCAGTTGAATTAAGAGATGGAGATAAGAAGAGATTTGGTGGCAAAGGGGTTCTTAAAGCAGTCCAGAACGTAAATGAAATAATTGCTCCTGAGATACTGGGAATGGAATCTCTTGAACAGGCTGCCATTGATTATAAAATGATTGAACTGGATGGAACTAAAAACAAGGGAAAGCTCGGAGCCAATGCTATACTGGGAGTATCTCTGGCTGTAGCAAGGGCCACTGCAATAGAAAGAGAATTACCTTTATATCGTTATCTTGGAGGCCCCGGTGCCAGAACATTACCTGTCCCTATGCTGAATATTCTGAATGGTGGAAAACATGCTGATAATAATGTAGATCTTCAGGAATTTATGGTTTTTCCTCTGGGTGCCAAGAACTTTGCCGAAGCTATAAAGATGGGGGCTGAAACCTTTCATGCCTTAAAAAAGGTTCTATCCAAAAAAGGATATAATACAGCAGTTGGTGATGAAGGTGGATTTGCACCAGACCTCAAATCAAATGAAGAACCCCTGGAAGTTATTGTGGAAGCCATAAAAGCAGCAGGCTATAAACCGGGGAAAGATATATATATTGCTCTCGATCCTGCAGCAAGTGAGTTTTTTGAAAAGGGGAAATATGTTTTCAGTAAATCCGATAAATCAGCAAGAACCCCTGAAGAAATGGTGGATTTCTATGTGAAACTGGTAGAGAAATATCCCATTGTATCAATTGAAGACGGCCTTGCAGAAAATGACTGGCACGGATGGAAGCTTATGACTGAAAAGCTCGGCCATAAGATACAACTGGTGGGAGATGATATTTTTGTAACCAATAAAGAAATATTTGCAAAAGGTATTGAAGAACATATTGCAAATTCAATACTCATCAAATTAAATCAGATAGGAACCCTTACTGAAACACTGGAAACAATAGAACTTGCAAAGAGGGCCGGCTATAGTGCTGTAGTATCACATCGTTCCGGCGAGACAGAAGATACAACCATAGCTGATCTCGTTGTGGCCTGTAATACGGGACAGATAAAAACAGGTTCTGCCTGTAGAACAGATAGAGTGTCAAAATATAATAGATTGCTCAGAATTGAGAGAGAACTCGGTACAATTGCACAGTTCCTCGGAAAGTCTATATTAAATCGTTAAAATACTGCAGTGGCGAGGTAACCTCGCCACTGCACGCCTTAATGGCCGGTTGTAGAATAATGCCACGGTTCTGGTGGATAATTCTTGAAACCAAATCTCGGTGCATTTTTCTTGAGCCATCCATAGGCACTGGGTGGTCCAGAATCCAGAGCATCTCCCTTTTCGTGTTGACTTGTTCCCGGTTTTGCCACCATTTTTGGATTGGAATTTTTATTCCGGAGAGACTGCTGTTGTGCATTACTATTTAATACATAGGTAAAGGCAGAGTCGGTGTGTAAATAGTGGGATATCCCCAATCCCAACCTCTCCTGCAGGGTCTCCAACCCCAATTATTATAAGGCCATCCTGTACATGAAAAATTCGAGAAATGACCGAGTCTTGTCCTTATACCATATCCTCTTACTTCGTTATTATATTGACAGTTTGCTAAAAGATCAGGAACTGAAGTAATAGGGCTATTGTATCCGGGTACATCCGGCAGAGCATATCCTCTTCCATAAGCATATCCCTGATCCATTGTTTGCTGATTACTCTGGCTATTACTTACGTTCACATTAATATTGATATTACTTTTAGAAGGATCTGAAGATACACTGACCTGTGGATTTGAATTTTTTGAAGGTTCCATATAAACAGGAATATTATAGTAATCTGCATACTCATCTGTTCTGATTGAAATTACATCTTTTCCATAAAGATCACTGTAGAGATATCTTTTCTCAAGTAACGAAAGGGTCTCGAGAAGTGGTAAATAAATATCCATAGTGCCATTTTGATTAATATAACCGGCCCGCCAGGCAGGAAGTTCTACGCCGCTAATCCTTATAATTCCTAGCTTTCTATCATAGTTATACTTGTAACCAAAAGTAGATAAAAGCTCTGAAGCTCTGACATAAATTACACCGTCTTCTTTAAGTAATACTGGATGAATTTTTCTACCATCAAGGGATACCTGAACAGAACCTGGAGATATTATATTAGAACTGCTCAACAGAACAGGTTCCATACTGACCTGTGCCAGGCAGTTAGAATTTAAGAAGAGCAGACAAGTTGCAGTTAATAAAAAAAACAAAATTTTTTTATTAAACATTCTTTCACCTCCTGTTTCTCCATAATTTTCATAAACATATATAGACACAGTACATCTAAATAATTATATTATATTTTATTATAGTTGTAAGTAATGGCCATTACTTTTTATTAATTTAAGACTTGATTTTTTATGAAAATAGGATAGAATATATTTATTGAAATGATATACGTGAGAAAGAATAGTATAGAAGCGAAATTTCTCTAATCTGGCAGATTTTTTGAAAATAATGGATTTTTTGTGTATGAAAAACATATCCTCAAAAGAACCTGACATAATTGAATATATCCCTGGAAAATATGCAGAAGAGAAACTCTGGCAAAAGGAGTCTTTATACCGATCACTTTTTAATGAAATGCTCAGTGCTTTTATTCTTTTTGAGATTATCTATGACAATGAGGGGAAGCCCAGGGATTATCGTTTTCTGGATGTAAATCCTGCCTTTGAGAAAATGACTGGTTTATGTATCTCTCAGGTTCAGGAGAAGAACTTTATTGAAGTTTTCTCTGATGTTGATCCTTCCTGGTATGAAAATTTTTATAGAGTGGTTTCTACAGAAAAACCTGTTCATTTTGAGGGCTATTCTCATAAATTGAAAAAATATGCTGATGTAATTGCCTATATGCCACAAAAAGGACAACTTGCTATTATGCTGACAGATATTACAGAAAGAAAGACCATGGAAGTAGCTTTACGGCAGAGTGAGGAAAAATATAGAATTCTTTCTGAAGCATCACAGGATATTATTTATGTAATTAATAAAGATGATTATGTTGAATATGTAAATAGCTTTGCAGCAAAGCAATTTAAATGTTCTCCTGAAGAACTGATTGGAAAACCCCGAAGTAGTCTTTTCCCTCCTGAGCTTGCCAGTCAACAAAAGTATTTTCTGGAAAAAGTTTTTAAAACGGGGCAAGTAGTTCAATCTGAAAGTAAACAACAGTTTCTGGAACATGTATGCTGGCAGAATACCAGATTGGTTCCCCTTAAAGATGAAACAGGCGAAGTTAGAGCCGTTATGGGGGTTTCCCGTGATATTACCGAAACAAAGAGAGTAGATGAAGCCCTGAGAGTCAGTGAAGAGAGACTTAAGTTCGCTCTGGAAGGAACCAATGATGGAGTATGGGACTGGAATATATTAACCGGTGAAGCTTATTTTAGTCCCCGCTATTATACCATGCTTGGATATGAACCCTATGAGTTTCAACCTTCATATGAGAGCTGGAAAAGTCTTGTTCATCCTGATGATATAGAGATTATGGAACATGTTGATTTTAAAAAAGATAATTATACCTTAGAATTTCGTATGAGAGAAAAAACTGGTGAATGGTACTGGATAAAAAGTCGTGGTAAGGTAGTCGAATGGGATGAGTATGGTAAACCCATCAGGATGGTAGGTACTCATACTGATATTACAGACCAGAAAGAGGCAGAAAATAAATTACGCTTAAGTGAAGAGAAATTTTTTAAAGCCTTCAGTATAAGCCCTGACGCTATGGCCATAAGCAGTATCCCTGATGGGACATATCTGGAAGTCAATGAGGTTTTTTTGAATCTTCTGGGTTACACAGCAGAGGAAGTTATAGGAAAAACATCTAAAACCCTTAACATATGGGTAAATTCTGAAGATGAGGGAAAATTATTTTCAATGATTCAAAAATCCGGGAAAGTAACAGATTTGGAATTAAGTTTTCGTAGAAAGGATTCCAAAGAGGTTATTGTATTAATGTCAGCAAGTTATCTGGATGTTCGTGGTGAAAGGTGTTTACTCGGGATTGCAAAGGATATTACAGAAAGGAAAAAGCTTGAAGAACAGCTTTTTCAGTCACAGAAAATGGAAGCCATAGGGCAACTTGCAGGAGGTATTGCCCATGATTTTAATAATCTTCTCACAGGTATTCTGGGTTACTCTACAATACTTACTATGGAATCAGAAGAAGGCAGTATAATTTATGATGCCGCCACTACAATAGAAAAAGCAGCTCTCCGTGCTACGGAACTTACAAAACAATTACTTGGTTTTTCCCGCCGTGGTAAATTTATTATTAAAACTGTTAACTTAAATGATGTAGTAAGTGAAGTTGTTTCACTTTTAAGCCGTACTATTCATAAGAACATCAATATTATTGAAAGATTTACTGTTGAAAAGTCTTTAATAACAGGAGATCCAGGTCAGATTCAACAGGTTGTATTGAATCTTGCCGTTAATGCCCGTGACTCTATGCCGGAAGGAGGGGTACTAACTATAGAAACAAGAGAAGTCTATTTAGACCAGGAATATATAAGATTTCTTGTTGATATTAAGCCAGGTTATTATATTATGCTATCTGTTATAGATACAGGCTGTGGAATTCCTAAAGAGACTCTTGAGCATATTTTTGAGCCTTTTTTCACTACGAAAGAAAAGGACAAAGGAACAGGTATGGGGCTTGCAATGGTTTACGGAATTGTTAAAAATCATGGAGGAGCCATACATGTCTATAGTGAAGTAGGATACGGGACAGTATTTCATGTATATTTTCCTGTTTCTGAGGAACATATTTTAAAAGATTCTGCAGATACAAGAAAACCTCTATCCGGTACAGGTCGTATCCTTGTAGTTGACGATGAAGAAGTAGTACTTGATATTAGTTCACGCCTTTTAACTCAACTGGGTTATGAAGTTATAACAGTAAAAGGTGGTAAACATGCTCTGGAATATTATCAAAATTACTGGCAGGAGATCGATCTTGTTATTATTGATATGATAATGCCTGAAATGAGTGGACACGATTGTTTTAAAGCTCTTAAAAGGATTAATCCTGAAATTAATGCTCTTATGTCTACAGGATATGGAGTTAATGGTAAATCTCTGGAATTTTTAGAAGAAGGCTGTAGCTTTATTCAGAAACCTTATAATATAAATGATTTATCTGCTTCAATTATTAATGCTCTGAAAAGGGATTATAAATCAGGTAAAGAAATTTAATCATGGAGAAAGAATTTTTGTCCTGTATTTACAGAGATATTACCCTCTGGTTGTCTACCAGATATAATGATGTAGCTAATACATGTTTCTGTATGGCTTTATTAATTCCCTCTCTTATAACAGTGGAAGAATGTTATAAAGCTCTGGAAAGAGATCCTTTCAATCCTGATTTACATTTTACCCTTTATCAATTACTCAGAACCAATTATGATAAATCAAAATTACATCTTGAAAAAGCCGTAGAATTTGACCCCGACAAATATTCTTTTCTATATTTTGCCGGGGGTAATTTATATTATAAAAAAGGAGATTTCTCAAAGGCAGCAGAATATCTATGGAAAGCTTTAAAATATAATCCTTCCGATAGAGATGTTTATTCATTGCTTGCAGAGATATATCTGAGAGAGAATAAAAATAATACAGCAGTAAAGGTCTTAAAAAAAGGTTTAAATTTTTTTCCGGATTATTCTTTATATTATATTTTAATGGGATCTGCTCTTCTGAATAATGCTTCTATCAGAATGGCTCTGGAATGTTTCTCAAAGATTCTTACTCTGGATAAGGAGTTTAAAAAAGTAGCTCTTTTTAAACTTGGACTCTGTCATTTAATATCAGGAAATTATAAGTGTGCTATAGATGCCTGGAATGAACTTATAAGGTCCTTCCCTTCTGAGGTGAGAGGATATTATTCCCTGGGATTTATTTATGATGTTCTGGGTGATAAAGATACATCAGGGGAATATTTTCATAAGTGTCTGGATTTAGTTTCAAAAGAGGGAAGGCATATATTGAAGGAGAAAATAGTGAAAAGTGAAAGGTGAAAACACGTTTCACTTTTCATTTCTCACTAAATTATGAAATTCGGTATTTATCATGTAATAGAAGATCTTCCTTTATTGCCAGTATATGATTATGAGGCTCCCCCTCTTGGTCTCTTATATATTGCATCTTATCTTGAAAAATACCTTGGTTTTAAAGATATTATACTTGAGAGAGAAAATATTTCAAATCTTATAGAGAAAAAGCCTGATATAATTGGTATATCTTCTTTAAGTGTATATTTTCATAAAGCTATTGAAGCAGCACAAAAGATTAAAGATAACCTGAATATCCCTGTCTTAATTGGAGGTCCTCATATAACTATTCTCCCTGAAATACTTCCTGATGTATTTGATATAGGGATAATTGGAGAAGGGGAAGAAACTGTTCTTGAGCTGATAAAAGTTTTTCTTGAAGATGGTGAGTTCAGACTGGAAAATCTTAAAAATATTCAGGGAATAGTTTATCATGGCCACACCGGGACTGTTATAAATCCTCCAAGAGAACTCATAGCAGATATGGATATTATACCATTTCCCGGAAGAGATCTCTGTCAACCTTTAGCTCCGACACCCACGCTTCTTACATCCAGGGGATGTCCTTATAAATGTACTTTTTGTTCTCCTTCAAGGTACTGGAAAAAATTCAGATATTTTTCTTCCAGTTATGTCATAAAAGAATTGTCTCAATTAGTAGCTAATATTGAAGGTATACCGGTAATTACTGTGGCAGATGATACATTTGTAATAGATTCAGAACGTTTTAAAAATATTTATAAGTTTATTCTGGAAGAGGGTATAAATAAAAAAGTAGAATTTCATGTTAATATTAAAGCCAGTGTATTTAAAGAAGAACTCTGTAAAAAGCTAAAAGATATAAATGTAACAAAGGTATATTATGGAGCAGAATCAGCTTCTCAAAGAATTCTGGATTATTATCAGAAGGACCAGACTGTAGAGGACAACCAGAGGATTTTAGATCTCTGTGCGAAATACTGTATAGATGTAACTGCATCATTTATAGTTGGTGCACCGGTGGAAAAGAGAGAAGATCTGGAAGCTACATACAGATTTATTGATAAAAATGCCGATAAATTATTAAATTGTGCAGTAATACCATTACTTCCTCTGCCAGGGACAATTTTCTGGGATTATGCTATAGAAAAAGGGCTTATTACTCCGAGAGGAGAACATATTAAATCCCATGGGGATTTTGTATATATGTGTGAAAATATTTCGAAAAGTGAGTTTCAGGTTTATTTAAACAGATTTAATGACCTTATTAAATATAGAGTGAAAAGGAATATTACCCTTGGAGAAAGATTACTCCTGGAACTCAGAGAACTTGAAAGGGGGAGCGGGCTTGAGACGTGAGATGTGAGACGTATATTTACTGCTCACTTTTCATTTGTCACTTTTCACTATGAACATTCTTCTAATAGAAGCAGATGAATACAGGGAGTTGATTATACCGGGAATAGAAAAACCGACACCTCTTGATATAGTGCATCCATTGGGGCTTATGACCCTGGCTGCACTTTTAAAAGAAACTGACAGAAATATAAAAATACTTGATACACGATTATTTAAAAGAGATTATTCCTCTTTACCTGAGCTTATAAAAGGATTTAATCCTTTTATAACAGGTATTCGTCTTGTTTCCCGGGCAGTGCCTTTTGCGTCAGATTTAATAAAAAAAATTAAAGAATTATGTCCCCAGACACATATTATTGCAGGAGGCCCTCATGTAACATTCTGTAAAGAAAAAGTTCTTCAGGATAAAAATATTGAAGTATGTGTATATGGGGAAGGAGATATAACTTTTCCTCTTCTTGTAAACAGACTGGAAGAGAAAAAAAGTTATAAAGATATAAAAGGTATTATATATAGGGAGGGAGAACATGTTTATAAAAATCCTCCCCGACCTTATGTGGAAGATTTAGATAGTATTCCTTTTCCTGCCTGGGATCTTATTGATAATGAAGTTTATTGTGAATTTATGTATAATCCTCATTCACCGATTTATTTTAATGCCAGAAGGAAAATTGCATCTATATTTACCTCACGAGGTTGTCCTTATGCTTGCAGTTTCTGTCATAATATCTTTGGTAAAAGGGTCCGCTTTCAGAGTCCAGAGAAGGTTTTTTCTGAAATTAAAAGACTCCACGACGATTTTGGTATGTGTCAGTACCATATATGGGATGACATATTTAATATAAATAAAGAGAGGGTTCATGAAATATGTGATATGATAATAAAAAGTCATATGGATATTAATTTCTCTTTTCCCAATGGCCTTCGGGGAGATATAATCAATAAAGATCTCATACTTAAACTTAAAGCTGCCGGCACTACTGTTATTACATATGCTATTGAAACTGCTTCAGAACGCCTTCAAAAGAAAATAAGAAAGAATATAGATCTTAAAAAACTTAAAGAAGTAATACATTTTACATCATCTGCAGGTATTATAGTAAGAGTGTTTATTATACTGGGGTTTCCTACGGAAACCGTAGAGGAAATGAACACTACTATTAATTATATAATGGATCCTGCTATAGATACCGCTGTTTTTCAGGTACTTAATCCCTTTGAAGGCACTGCTATTTATGAAGATGTTAAAAAAAATGGTATAGACCCGACCGATTTTGAGGATAAATATGAGTATATATCTCCTAATTTCAGCTCTTCCGGGGAAGTTTCCCTGGAAGAATTGAAAGAAATATATTATGATGCAGTTAGTAGATTTTTCAATCCGGAACGAGTAAACCGTTCTTATGAGAAGTGGAAGAGATTTCATAAAGTTTAGAAGGAATTAATTGTTTAATCTCGAATTTATTAATGTTATTTACATAATTTTAAATGTATAGATATTTTTATTATTATTAAATTAATAACTTTAATAAAGATAAACCTTTATGTTTAAATCTATTAGAAATCAGCAATCAGCTTAAGAAAAAAGCTGAACGCTGATAGCTAATAATCAGTTTAGTATAGAAAGGAATATCTCGCTATATATAAATTATAAATAAAGAAGATGCTCTTAAAATATTTATCTCCTGAAGTAATATTCCTCTTGTTTACACAGGTGATAATTCCAGAATGGAGTTGTGGTAATTGATCAGAAATATTATAGAGAGAATCCCTGAAAGGGGTATAAGCCATTTTGATGTAATAGATGAAGTATACAGCAGAAAACCTAAAATAATCAGAAAAGTAGAAAATTTAATTGAAAAATATTCTGCAAAACTTGTTTTTAAAGGTCTTGTTTTTAATCAGGTATGGGAGGACCCGGAAGTAGATAAAAAAGGATGGAATATAAATCGTGATGATATAATAGTAACCATTACTTCTGCAGGATGTAATGTGCTTAATTACCTGATTGAAGCACCAAAGTTAATATATGCCCTGGATATTAACCCCATACAGAATTTCCTCCTTGAATTAAAGATTTCAGCAATAAAAAATCTTGATTATGAAGCCTTCTGGGAGTTCTTTGGAGAAGCTAAATCTTATAATAACCGCTGTATTTACTATAATTATCTTAGAGAACATATATCTCCTGAAGCGCGACGCTTCTGGGATAAACAGATTAAATTTTTTGAAAAGGGTTTTTACAGGTGTGGTCATCTGGGATTGGCCTTAAGATTAATCAAAACCTATGCAAAAATAATGGCCGGTGGAGAAAGAGTTATGCACGCACTGATGGAGGCAGATAATCAAAAAGAATATTATCTTAGCAATGTAAAACCCAGAGTATTTAATCCTATAGGTAAATATATAGCTTCCAACCCACTGCAACTTTCCTGTATGGGGATTCATAAACATCAGATAGATCTTGTGAAAAAGTTTAATTGTATTGACTATTCATCCTATGTAGAACATATTATGGACAGTCTTCTGGGAGATTTACCTGTTGAGGATAATTATTTCTTACATATGATAGTAATGGGTAAATATTTGAGTAGAGATGTAGCTCCGGGATATTTGAGAGAGAAAAATTTCAATTTTTTGAAGAAAAATATAAATAAAGTAGTAATAAAAAATACGTCTCAGCAAATGTTTCTTTCCACCAGGCCTAAGAATTCAGTGACAAAATTTAATCTCCTGGATTCTGTTGACTGGATGAAGAGAAATGAGTTTATAGAACTCTTTAAGCAGATATATCGTACCGGCACTAAAGGCAGTGTTGTTATCTTTAGAAGTGGCCTCTATAACTTTATTCTGCCCAGGGAAATAAGACATCTCTTTATATATGATAAAGAAAAGTCTGAAACCCTCCATACCCAGGATAGGGCAGGAGTTTATGGGAGTTTTAATATTTATTACTTAAATAAATAAATTTTCAGCCATTAGCATTCAGCAGTCAGCAGTAAACCAGAAATTAAATGTTACAGGTTAATATATAATCGTTTAAAAAGGTACATACAGTTTTACCAGAAGCTGATAGCTGGCTTGCTATTAAAGGTGTCATTTATGTCTGACTCCACAATGGAAAATTATTATCGTCTTCATGCAGATATATATGATCTGTCCCGTCCTTTTTTCCTCTTTGACAGAGATAGAACCTTGAAAAGTCTGGATTTAAAGAAGAATCAGATAGTGCTGGATGTGGGATGTGGAACAGGATGGAATCTTCGTTATCTGGTGGAAAAAGTTGGTGCCAAAGGAAAGGTTTATGCTCTGGATTGTTCTGATAGTATGCTAAGGAAAGCCAGAGAAAAGATTGAGCAAAATAAGTGGTATAATGTTTCCCTGCTAAAAGCCTTTGCTGAAAATTATACCCTGGAAGATAAGGCAGATTTAATTTTATTCAGTTATTCCCTTACTATGATCCCTGACTGGAAGAGTGCTCTGGATAATGCCAGAGAAAATTTAAAAAGTCAGGGTAAACTGGTTATACTTGATTTCTATGTATGGGATAGATATGAAAAAATGTTCACTATCTGGAAAAAATGGATGAAAATAAATCATGTCAGTATATCTGATGAACCGATGAAATATTTAAAAGAAAAATCCAGAGAATTCAAATTATCCATCCTCCGGGGTGGATATAATTACAGACTTGACGTTGTATTTTAACTTTTACTGTATAATTTCTGTTTCAACAGTATCTTGAGTTTGACAGAATCCTGTCGAAAATGACGAAATAGCATCAAAAAACCCTTATATAATGAGAGGGTCATTTTTTTAGCCTCAAAAACCTGGTGAAAACTTTTTAGATTTATTTATTTAAAATATCTTTACAAAATAATGTTTATATGTTAATATATTTTTGGTGAAAAAAAATGTTTTTAAGAAAAATAACAACAAAAGGCAGAACATATTTAAATATTATAAAAAGTTACTGGGACGATGGAAAAACAAAACATAAATCCATTGCTTCCTTTGGTTGTATAGATAATATTA
>Ga0302241_1000996_pt1 | contig 22536 bp, 15 predicted proteins | sample AAG_UR_Arg_MG_FD_193532 | JGI IMG/M metagenome (GOLD analysis project Ga0302241, IMG submission 193532) | Enriched activated sludge microbial communities from anaerobic digester in WTTP, New Holstein, Wisconsin, United States - AAG_UR_Arg | ecosystem: Engineered > Bioreactor > Anaerobic >... | reverse complement strand
TTGCCTTAATTCTCCCTTTCTCAATACTTTATTATGGACAGTCTCGTCAGCAGAATCTGGACAATTAACACCGTCTATTGCTGGACAGACAAGCCCGTCATTAACAATCAGTACTTTCTGTTCTTCATTTGGATAAATGCGAAATTTATACGCTTTGTGAACCAACATAATTTTTCACCTCCTCGTTTGCAAAAGGCTATTCTTGTTGTCGCAAAACAAAAAACAAAAAAATCACTAAAACCTATCAAAAGCGGCAGGCATCTTATTACATTACCCTACCGACAGTCGTTGATTTTAAGTGATTGAAGGACCTTTCGCTAATTCAATTTAATCTCCTGTTTTTATTATACCAAACGTTTGTTCTTTTTCAAGGAAGAATCGAGAAAACCTTTTAGTCATTTTATTGTATTTTCATTACTACCCTAGTTGGCTTTCATAGAAAATGGGTTATTGATTAAGGATGCAGACAATACTTTTATTGTGTGAATCATGACTTTAAACTGAAAACTGACGAGCGATTCATCCCATGACTGAAGTCACGGGTGTTCTCGCCACACTTATAAAGTCTATAGTAAGGATACTTTCTTTCCCTGATTGATTCAAACCTTTCAAAACTTTCCGGGTTTTGCATTCTTTCGTTTATTGCATTTTCAACATTGGATATTAGTTTGAGAGCGGCCTCAGGATTCTTCAGTGAATACTTAATATAATCCAGAATCTCAACAAAGTCTTGGTAAAATAATGGTAAATATCGAACAGTATATTTATTTACCATTAACGTGCCTCCGAAGTTGTTCGAAGACGTCATCATGTGAATATCGCGTATCATCTAGAGCAGCTTGTTTATCTGCCTCATCCAGCTTCATTTCAATATCATTTGTTAAATCTGCAAAGGTTTCCAGACTCATCACGACCATGCTGCCATAGCCGTTTTTTGTCAAATAGACCGGCTCTCCTTCTTTTACAATTTTCTCTAATTCAGTGAATTTATTTCTTAAATCTGAAATTGGTCTTATCTGAATCATAGGAGTCCTCCTCATATTCAGCGTTGTTTGCCTATCATAATTTTATCTAAATTTTATCATTTGCTCAACAAATTTCTTTGTAGTTGGGGTTGGTTGGTGATGAGTGACCATCGGCAAAAAAATCTCCTCTTGAAAGCCTTTAAAGACTTTTCAAGGAAACTTTGCCGATGGTCGTCTTAACTTCACCCCGCGCCCTCAATCCTCAACTCAGGATTTTCCGCAAAATGGCCTCTATATGCACCTGCGTCGTGTCGATCAACACCGTGTCGAGATCGCCCTCTTTGATAATGAGGGGCAGCTCCGTGCAGCCCAGGACAAGGGCGTCCGCCTGATGCGCCGCGAGCATTTTGTTCGCGATGCCCAGCATGGCCGCCTTTTCTTCCGCCAGGACAATTCCGGCCTCCAGGTTCGGGAAGATGATGTTGTGGATGATCACCTGATCCTCTTTATTCGGCACAATGGCCTCAATGCCAACCTTGGCGCAGGCCTTTTCATACATGCCGCTCTCCATGGTGAATCCTGTGCCGAACACGATCAGCTTTTTCAAACCCTTGGCGTGGGCGTATTTACAAGTTTCATCCACAATACCAATGACGGGAATGGGGGACCCCGCCTGGATTTCATCAAATACAATATGGGCGGTGTTGGCAGCTATGGCGGCAAACTCAGCGCCCGCCCCATGCAGCCTTTCAATAGAAGCGATCAGCCACTTTGACAAGGTGTTCCAGTCCTTGCGTGACACCAGATCGTAAGCGACGGCCAAGTCCAGGCTGTCAATGACCATGGGTGGATTGCTGGCGCAAACACCGGTCGTCTCTACTTTTTCACGGTATAAGTCGTGGATGCTCTTGTAATACTCAAGGGTGGAGATTGGGCCGAGGCCGCCGACGAGTCCGAACTTTTTCATGGGGATACTCCTTTGTCGTTTAATGGTAGAAAAACTCTTTTAGAAACTCAGTTGTTTCACAGAAGGTTTTGGCAGCCACGAGAGCACCAGCGCGCCAATCCCTGCAAAAACAACGAGCAGACGAATCAGCAAACTAAGATAAGGGATTTGCATGAATGCCGTGAGGATCAGAAGACCCAGCAGGAACAGCCATATCCCTTTGTGAATTTCCGGCCATCCCAGCCGCTTCGATAGCCATGAGCCTATAAAGACGGCAACTACAATCTTGGACAAATAGAGTGAGACACCGTAGATCAGTCCCGTGATGACGCCCAGAGGAATCCCAATTACAGTGATCATGACGAGAACGACGAAAATTGGCACGACAATGAGGGCAAGGGCGCCCACACCCAGTGTTTTAAGCGGTGTCTCTGATATATGGCTTGAAGCCTTAGACCAATATTCCGGTTGCCACAGTTTTACGGCTAACCATATGATCAAAGCACCTGCCATGTTGATCAGCATGCCCCAGTAAGTGCTGGCCCTGGTCAGCCTATGAGGCCTCATCTGAGCCGGAGCCGCGGGTTCCCTGTATTCCCAGTCTGTGCGGCCAGCAACTTTCGCCGCTGGTGATTGTAAGGCTTCTCTTGAGCTTGTGTAGAAAAGATCACCATTGATTGCGGCATTGTCCATCAGTCTGATGTTTTCTGCTTCGAGCTGAGCGTTTCGGCCGATCTGGCCATTGAGGTCAACATCCATGGCGCCACCTTGGAGATCCCGCGTCACAACACCCTCAAATATGAAGGTTTGACCGCCAAAGAAAAGGTCGCGTCCAATTAGTGAATCCTTGGAGAGATTGATGTCCTGAGCGCCCAGGAAGGCGTCGCGCATGCCCTGCCCCCGGATTGTGACCGTCTGCCCTGCGCCGTAAATATTCCCGTTGATCTTGCCGTTGATGGTGAGGGTTTGGCCTGCAACAATCAGGTCGCCGTTGATGTCGCCATTGACGGTAATGTTCTGCCCAAAGGCAAAGGTGGTGCCGTCAACGTTTCCATCTACTCTAACCGTACTGCCGCCAAAAAAACCTGGCCCGTCCACCGTGGTGCCTGCCTCAAGCATGGATAAAGGTGTCTGATTCCCCCGGATGGATTCGCCCAGCGACAGATTTGTCATCATAAGTCCCAGCACAAGCACTATCAGCGCTGTTGACCAGCTAACGTGTTTTGGTCTTATGTTCAGCATTGTAAGACCTCCTTGTTTAAATGCCTAATGATCAAAGGAATGAGGCAATATTCCTATATTGCTTATATATCTAATATTTCGGTTCTTACGCTTAAGATTTCGTTAATTCTTTGGTTAATCCCCCCTGTACCAGTGAATCGCCGATAATGAAATTCGTTACAATCCTAACAGCAATTAATTTTCAATAAACGAGTCGCTAGATACCAGTTACAGATGAAGTAAAACCCAGAATTGCCGTCAGAAAATAATCAGAAAGCATTTGCCGATAGTCTTATTAATGTCACCGCAGCGGCCGCTTTGCTTCTTCAAGCGTAGTCTCGAATGGATATTCAGGATGAATTTAGGGAATAAGTTGAATAGCGAATTCGTTTCGTGAAAAATTAAAACGAGATTGAGACCAATTTTGATTAACATTTGCGAAAGGAATGATCTGACCATGTATGACAACCACGCAATCTTCTTTCCGCCGGACGAATTGGCGTCAGTTTTACTGCCGGTGACAACTGGCTGCTGGTATAACCAATGCGTGTACTGCTCAATGTATAAGGATAGCGAAAATGATAAACCAGTTTAAGACGAACAGGGTCATTACCATGAATCTGACGGTTTTTTATGGAACGCCTCTGAGCAAAATGGTTGAGCGGGGAGAGTTTGTTCCTCCCAGCAGCAAAGAGCGGCTGGAGGAAGTCCGGACGCTTCTTGAAACGTTGGAGACTACAGAGCGAATAATCTTTGATACGACACATCCCACGAATATTATCAAGATCAAGGGGACGCTGCCGGAGGATCAGGCGCGGCTGATCCATGAGGTTGAGAGATTCATTTCGAAGGGGATCGTTTTCGTTTGATGAAAAGCGGCTGACCCTTTGATGTTCGGCCTTTATTGGACTTTGGCCATGTGCAGGTTGGCGGTTGAATGACCATCGGCAGAAGCTTTGTTTTTGTGTCTCTGAAAACGGGTAAATCCGGAGCACCTACTCACGACTTCTCAATTATGAGATCCACAGGGTGAGCAGGTCTGTGCCGGCGAAATCTGCGCCCGAGGCACTGCGGGAAATTTACGACTGAAATTTTTCAAAGTGCGCAAACTTTCCCGGCACCTCGGGCGTCTAAGGAATGTAGCGCTACTATTAAGAAGCAAAGTGAGGACTCGACATTGAACAGCCGACGGATCGCGGATTATGTCACCGAAAACAGAGAAAGCCACTACCGGCTTGCCTATAGCTATGTCAAGAACCCGGACGACGCCTTGGATGTAATCCAAGAGTCGGTCTGCAAGGCGATTCACGGCGCCCACACGCTGAAGTCGCCTGAGTTCATCAAGACCTGGTTCTACCGGATCGTGATCAACACGGCCCTGGACCTCCTGCGGAAGCAAAAAAAGCTGGTTTTGGCAGATGATGAGGCCTTCGAGACACTCCACGCAGTTGTGGACGACCCGATGGAGGATTACGACCTGCATCAGGCGCTGGAGCGGCTGCCGGGGCATTACCGGACCGTTGTGGTGCTGAGGTATTTTGAGGACCTGCCCCTGAATGACATTGCCGAGGTCACCGGCCTCCCCCTCAGCACGGTCAAAACGCGCCTCTACAAATCCCTTAAAATGCTGCGTCTCGAGCTGGAATCGGAGTTGGACTCGGACAAGAAAGGCGGAAACACCTATGGATCCTAAAATCGAAAAACTTCGGAACGCGTATGACAGCATTCCCATTCCCGACGAGCTGGAGGCGCTGGTGAACCAGACCCTGAGCCAGGCCATGGGCGCTTCTGGTAGGCATGGGATAGGGCCTCGCAAGCATCGCGCCGCCAAGGGCTTTCTGGTGGCCGCGGCTTCACTGGCAGCTGCCTTCGTCCTCTTCGTGGCAGGCATCAATTTGAGCCCCACTTTCGCTGAAAAAGCAGGACGTCTGCCGATGGTCGGTCAACTAGTCAAGGTCTTCCTACTTAGAGAATACACCCATCAGGAAGACTCTTATGACGCGAGCCTTCAGTCGCCGGGCATCGAAGGGCTGGAAAACCAAGACCTCGAGGACTTCTTGAATGCCAAGTACCTGTCGGAGAATAAAGCCCTCTATGAAACCTTCATGGCGGATATGGCCGCTCTGAAAGAGGCGGGCGGCGGACATCTGGGCGTGGATAGCGGGTATTTGGTTCTGACTGACACGGCGGAGATCCTGTCTATTGGACGATATGTGGTGAATACGGTGGGCTCGTCATCGACGGTCTTCCGGTATGACACCATTGATAAAGTGAATGAGATCCTCATTACCTTGCCTAGCTTGTTTAAGGACGACCGCTACATTGACCTCATCAGCGAGGAGATCAAGGGCCAGATGGTGGCCCAGCACCAGGCTGATCCGAACCGGTTCTTCTGGGTGGAAGGGATTGAGCAGTCGGTGGACATGCCGCTGTTTGGGCGCATTGCCAGGGATCAGAGCTTTTATATCAGCGCGGAGGGCGAACTGGTCATCTCTTTTGATAAGTATGAAGTCGCGCCGGGCTATATGGGGGTTTTGACGTTCACCATACCGACTGAAGTTCTGAAGGATGTGCTGGTGAGCCGGGTGTATTTGAAGTAGGCCCGTACCTGGCACGATTTTCGGAACGCTGACGTTTAATTAATTTGAAAAGACTGCTGTTGCATGTTTTCATCAAAAACAACTTCACGAACTTCAATTGTGGTACCAGGTACAGAAAAAGCGAAAAAAGTTATGAAGAAAGAGGCGAGCTATATGAGACTACGCAAAACTTTACCTTTACCCTATTTGATTCTGACCTTTATTGTTGCAGCGAGTCTGTCGCTGGCGGGTTGTGCGCCATTGTCAGCAGAGGCAGCGACGCCATCGGAAAGCGGGTCAGAAGCTCTGGATCAAACTCCTGACGAGAAGCTTGAGGATCCAGTGAATGAAGATGGCTATGTGCTCGTGACGCAAGTTTATGAGGAGAAAGACAGGCGCATTAAAATTGCCTATCCCCAAATTTCGGGTTTTGAAGGCGAGCTGCTCCAGGATTATATGAACCAGAGTCTGAGAGAACCTGTCGAAACATTGACGGTTGGTACCTCTTATACCGATCTAGAATTGGATTACAGGGTCACTCTGAAAACCCAGGAGATGCTCAGTGTTATTCAGATTGGAACCGTGCAGTTGGAAGGCGGACGTAAATTCAATTATCTGGACAGCGTCAATTTGGATCTGAAAACTTCAAACGAGATTACCTTTGAGAATTTCATCAAGGACGATCCTGCGTCCAGGGATGCCTTCGCGAAGATTCTGGATGACAAATTTGTGGAGGCAGGGTATTCGGATGGCGCTGAGTATGAAGGGCTGAGACTCTTCTTCAGACCTGACGAAGTCGTGTTCTTCTACATGCCTCTTGATGACAGCGCTGAGACGTTCGTTCAGATCAGGGTGCCGAATGTTGAACTTGAAGGGCTTGTAAAGGATTAGGCCCGTACCTGGCACGATTTTCGGAACGCTGACGTTTAATTAATTTGAAAAGACTGCTGTTGCATGTTTTCATCAAAAACAACTTCACGAACTTCAATTATGGTACCAGGTACAGAAAAAGCGAAAAAAGTTATGAAGAAAGAGGCGAGCTATATGAGACTACGCAAGGCTTTCCCTATGTCTTTTTTAATTCCGACCTTTATTGTTGCCGCGAGTCTGTCGCTGGCGGGTTGTGCGCCATTGTCAGCAGAGGTAGCGACACCGCCGGAAAGCGGGTCAGAAGCTCTGGATCAAACTCCTGACGAGAAGCTTGAGGATCCAGTGAATGAAGATGGCTATGTGCTCGTGACGCAAGTTTATGAGGAGAAAGACAGGCGCATTAAAATTGCCTATCCCCAAATTTCGGGTTTTGAAGGCGAGCTGCTCCAGGATTATATGAACCAGAGTCTGAGAGAACCTGTCGAAACATTGACGGTTGGTACCTCTTATACCGATCTAGAATTGGATTACAGGGTCACTCTGAAAACCCAGGAGATGCTCAGTGTTATTCAGATTGGAACCGTGCAGTTGGAAGGCGGACGTAAATTCAATTATCTGGACAGCGTCAATTTGGATCTGAAAACTTCAAACGAGATTACCTTTGAGAATTTCATCAAGGACGATCCTGCGTCCAGGGATGCCTTCGCGAAGATTCTGGATGACAAATTTGTGGAGGCAGGGTATTCGGATGGCGCTGAGTATGAAGGGCTGAGACTCTTCTTCAGACCTGACGAAGTCGTGTTCTTCTACATGCCTCTTGATGACAGCGCTGAGACGTTCGTTCAGATCAGGGTGCCGAATGTTGAACTTGAAGGGCTTGTAAAGGATGAGTTTGGGGAGCGGCCGGCGAGTTAATCTTGGGATCGGGGCTTTGGTACAACCCATAACTTGGGGGGGTATTCTATTAAAGTGCCGCGTTCATTTGTTTGCAGACTCAAAAACCTCGTGTAATCCAATTTATCACATTGGATTGTACGAGGTTTTTGGGCGATATCTTTATAACGAAATTAGAGGAGGCATCCCCAATGCTGGCAGTCAGTTATTCTACTTTGAGAAATCATCTCAAAGACTATTGCGATAAAGTCTGTGATGACAATGAGACAGTCATTATCACGAGAAAAGACGAGAAAAATGTTGTCATCTTTAGCCTTGAGGCTTACAACAATATGATGGAAAATCTGTTCATAATGAGTAATCAGAAAAATTACGAACGGTTGTTGGAAAGCCGTCGCCAAATAGAGCGCGGAGAAACTTTCGAAAAATTTTAAAACATCAACAAGCGCCTCCGGACACACTCCAGGGGCGCTTCTTCATTCCCAAAGTTTTTCTCCCATGGTATAATCTAACTAAACAGCCGCACCCTCACCCAACCAATTTAAATCCATTGGAGGTTTCCATACATGAGAAAAGCATTCCGAGAGTCATCCCGGTTCCGAACTTTGTCCCTTGCCTTAATCTTTGCCCTCCTCTTCACCGCCCTGCCGTTCCAAGCCCCGTCCTACTCTGCCACCGGCTTCACGGATGTTCCGAGCGGACACTGGTCTGAAACCTTCGTCAACAAGGCCCAGGACTATGGCCTGATGAAAGGCATAGGCGACGGCCTCTTTGGTTTTAATCGCAGCGTTACTAAAGCTGAATTTGCCACCATCCTCTGCCAGATGTTCGGCTGGGAGCTGTTGAACCCCACTGCTCCAACCTTCACAGACGTCGCTGGTTCCCAGTGGTATTACACCTATGTCGAAACCGCTCTTGCCAACAACGTCGTGGACAGGACCGCGACCTTCAGTCCGGAACAGCCCATCCTCAGAGAGGATATGGCGGCTATGCTCGTCAGAGCCCTTGGCTATAATACCCTCGCGGGGAAAGCTGCCCAGTACGGCCATCCCTTCAAGGATGTGACGGAGAAAGCCGGTTATATCACCATTGCTTACGACATTGGCATGATCAAGGGTACCAGTGCCACCACCTTCGCGCCAAAAGCCACGGCAACACGCGAAGAAGCTGCCACCATGCTGGTGCAGGTCTATGAGAAATATATCAGTGAGATCAACTGGGTTCATGCCTTCTATGCCCTTAAATCCTACAGCCAACTGGGCCTCACCACCCAGATGGACGCCGTCTCCGCAGGCTGGAGCCGCATGAGCTTTAACACGACGACCGGCGCTTACCTGAACACTACCGGCCAAAACAGCAACGAATGGCAGGTGCCAAATGGTTATGAGCTGGTCACCGGCTTCCTGGATACCAACCGAAAGCCGTTGAACCTCAGCGTCTATCTGGATACCTCCGTCACCTTCACCCAGGCGGATGGTACGTCCACTAATACTGCCAGAGCCATCCTGCTGGATCCCGCTCAGAGAACTCAGGCGGTCCAGGCCATTCTGAACGAACTGATCCGCACTTATGACGTCCTGGGAAAGAATCCGTATAGTGGCGTGACCATTGATTTCGAAGGCTTCCGGGGCGCTGAGATGAAGGCGGGGCTCAATGCCTTTTTGGAGGAGCTGGATGGGGGACTCAGCGCCACGGGAAAAAGCCTATATGTGATGGTGCAGCCGGCGGTTTGGAATTCTGCCTACTTTGATGGCTATGACTTCCGGACTATTGGGGCATTGGCGGACCGAGTGATTCTAATGGCCCACGATTATCAGCCGACCAACCTCCGGGGCTTTGAGGGGACGTCGTTTCATAGAAATGCGGCGCTGACGCCGCTGGAGCAGGTGTATTATTCCCTGCGGGCGGTCACGGATCCGGTGACGGGCGTAACGGCTCAGGACCGGGGCAAGCTGGCGCTGGCTATCAGCTTCACGAATGTGGCCTGGACGACATCCGGCGGACTGCTGTCCAGCCCAACGCCGATAAAGCCAGAGACATCCACGGTTTACGCGCGGATGACGTCGCCAAGTGCGGTCATGGGTTACTCTGAGGTCTACCGGAACCCTTATCTGACCTATACCACCGAGACCGGCGAGGAGATTTTTCTCTGGTATGAGGATGCCCGCAGCGTGGCGGACAAGCTGGCGCTGGCGAAGCTGTTCGGCATCCGCGGCGTGTCTCTGTGGCGGCTGGGCCAAGTGCCGGCGTACGGGGATGCGGGGCTGGAGTTTGATGTGATGAAGGTTTTGAGATAGCTTCTCTTTAAGAGAGGGTGTTGTGGATGGGTGACCATCGGCAGCACCCTCTCTTAATTTTATAAAATGTTTCGATTGCACTTAGATTGTGATCAAATCTTTCAATGCCCTCCTGGTGATAAAACGTGGTATCCTGTAACCGTTGCAATCACATACCATAGATCAGGAGGAAATTTTTTATGTTTCGTAAACTAATGATGTCACTTTTAGTCCTCACCCTTGCCGCAGCGGCGACTGCCTGCTCGTCCGGCAATGCAGAGGCGCCGGCTTCGGCAGCGGCAGAAACTCCGGCGCCTGCGGCAGCCGAGGAGAAAACCTACCAGTATTACACGGCGGAGCAGACCAAGGCTGCCATTGAGAACAACGCGGAGATCATCCTCCTCGATATTCAGGTCGAGGACGAGTGGAACGCCCACCACATCGAGGGCGCGGTGCCAACCTACGCTTATCCGGTAAAAACGCCGGAAGATGAAGCGAAGCTCGCGGCAATTCTGCCGGATCTTGCGGGAGAACAACCCATTATTGTTATCTGCCCGGGTGGTGCCGGCGGCGCGACGAGATCCATTGATTATCTCATGGCCCAAGGCGTTGCTCCAGAGCGCCTCTTCATCCTTGAGAATGGTCAGAGCAAGTGGCCGTACGAGGAATTGTTGGCGAAGTAATTCCCAATCGACAATATGACCATAACTCGAACAATATGAGCATTATGTTAACCTTTTGTAACCTTGGGTATATGGTGGACATAATTCACTGTCGAGCCTTACATAGCCCAATGCGGCACCCGCTTAACCGCGGACTGCGCCTTGACACGCTATGCTTTGGTGGAGGCAATGATCCCCGGATTGAACTCTGGACGCCTGTGATCCGGGAAGAGCCAATGGCGTAACCGACCCCATTATGGGGTCTTTTTCATTTTTTGAAAGGCGGAATGCGTATGGGAAAGTACATTGATTGAGCGACTTTTCAAGGAAACATCCGGAGCATCTGAAAATTGCCTTTATCTATGGGCAAAGTGAAACTGCATAAATTAAAAGGACAATTCAAGAAAGGTCGTGTTGAATTGCAGTCGAGACAGAACGATAGTCTATTTTTGACGCTGTATGAGAGCGTTTTATCGGTTGGTTCGAATTGTTATTCTGAGCGACATTTTAACGTGGTCATTCGCAGTAAACAGAGCTATCTGGGCTACACGAAAAAAGCAACTTAAAATGTCACTCCAGGAAGTCCGCAGCCAATGAACCCTGAAGGGACGCTTTCTTTTTTCAGGTTTTCAATCATTGTTTTGCATGTGAACTTCATTCAAATCCTATTTGAAACGGAGTGAGAGTTATGTCAGAGTATCACATTGTTAAATCCGGCTTGAGGCGGCTGATGCCGCTGCTCCTGCTGGTCATCATGATTTTAGCCATGATGCCGATAGGCAGCTTCGCTGCCGATGAAACACTGTACGGCTACAGGGTTTCCTACAATAACACACAGACTCAGCTGGCTGACACGCGCTGGATGAACTCCAACCTGGGCAATGGCTGGGCCGAAGGCGACTGGGTCCCTTATCAGCTGGTGCTGACAGGCATCGATAATTTGACCGATCTGCCTGAAGTCGCAGTCGCGTATGACTTTTACGGCAGCCAAAAGGATGCCGTACTCGTTGACTTAGTCAGGGGCTTCCAAGTCCGATGGTCATTGACCGACAACGCTAATATCGCGTTGACAGATCTCCAGATGGGCTACCCATCTTCACAAACTTCACCAATCACAACTGTCGATCAGATGGAAGCCGCACAGGCTGATCCTGTCATCGGAAAATGGGATGACTTTGAACTGGTTGACGTTCCAAAAGAGCAAATTAACCTGGGGCATGACGGGACAAACTTTATTCCACTCACACCGACTAGCCCAGTCGCACATTTCCGAATCACAGACCAGCAATTAAAAGATGCTGGCGTACCTGAAAACGTAAAAACACTGGTTATTTACTTCCAGCTTCACTTGGCCAGAACTTCACTGTGGCAAAGTGGGCTATTCCAGCACTATGGTGATGTGGGCGTACCTGCAGAAGAATGGGGCGGGCACATCTATAAAGAGGGCACAGCATTCGACGGCGTCAGTAACTTTGGTTCATTCTACTATCCAGGATCCTCTGGTCATGCCAAATTGCTCGGCGCATTAAGAACAGTACCAATTCCTATTCCTTCCCAAAACCTCGGCAGTGTCACCGGATATAAATGGCATGACATGAACGGCGACGGCATCAAAGATGCCAATGAACCATTCCTCGCCAACTGGCCAATTTATATCACCGCTGACATTGAAGGCATGTCCTTTGTTCTCAGTACTTTGACAGACGCCAACGGCGTCTATAACTTCCCTACCCTGACCTATGGCACAAGGTATATCACAGAAGGTGTCACCCGCGGTTCTGAAACAGGCTGGACTCAAACTTTCCCAACTGGTGAGTTTGATGTAACCGATCCGTTTGGCGGCTTTGACAACTACAATGATTATCTGAATGATATTGATGAAGGCTCAGGCGTCGAATTGGCGGATCAAGGTTATATGATTGTCATCGACAGAAATAATTTTGCTTTCACAAACAAGAACTTTGGCAACAGGATGACCGGAGATCTGGAAATCACCAAACTCTTCGATTATGAAGACGTTGAGGGATTTACAGATGAGATGCTTCCTGAATCCATCGGCATCCATGTCACTGGTCCTTCCTTTGATCCGGATGGCGCTGATTTTGATCTCTTGAAGGATGACGATTACTATCTCCTTCTCCAAGATCTGCTCCCTGGCGATTACAGCATTACGGAAATCAATGTTCCTGAAGGCTGGGATGCGCCAGATGTACCAATTGACGTTTCGGTTATCGCAGGCGACGTCGTTGAAATCGATTTCACTAACGTCTTCCTGACCGGTTCTCTCAAAATCACTAAAGAATTTGATTTCGAGGGCATTGAAGGCTTTGATGCTGAGACTATGCTTCCGAATGAAATTACGGTCGAAGTCACTGGTCCTTCCTATCCTACGGGGACCGAAGTCGATATTACTATTAGCGACGAAGGCATTGGCGAAGTTACTCTCAACAATTTGATCCCGGGCAATTATACGGTGGATGAACTGGCGTTTACCGGTTCAGAGATGTGGGATTCTGACATTGACCCTGAGTCTGTCGAAGTCGTCGGCGGCGCTTTGGAGGCTGTCGTCGTTTCCATCACCAACACCTTTATGCCAGGTGAGCTTCGCATCACTAAGGATTTTGACTTTGCAGGCATCTTCGGATTTGACGGCGCCACAATGCTGCCAGATTCCATCACAGTCGAGGTCACCGGACCTTCTTATCCAGCCGGAACAGAAGTCACAATCAATATTGACGATCTTGGTGACGGCACTACGCTTCTCCAAAATCTCATTCCAGGTGACTACACTATTGAAGAGCTTGCCTTTACGGGCTCAGACGCTTGGGACTCAGACATTGATCCAGAAATGGTCGAAGTCATCGCCGGCGCCAACCCAGTGGTTGAAGTCATGATCACCAACACCTTCATCCCTGGTGAGCTTCGCATCACCAAAGTATTTGACTTTGAAGGCATTGAAGGTTTTAATGCTGACACCATGCTGCCAGCTTCCATTTCAGTCAAAGTCACCGGCGCTTCCTATCCACTGGGAACTGTTGTAGACATTGACATTGATGAATTTGGCGAAGGCGAGACACTCCTTGATAATCTGATTCCTGATGACTACACCGTAGAAGAGCTTACCTTTGAAGGCTCTGGGGCTTGGGATTCAGCAATTGTTGGTTCACCTGCAACAGTAGTCGGTGGTGCGTTGACGGCTGTTCAGGTTGACATCACAAATACCTTTGAACCTGGTGAGTTAAAAATCACCAAAGAATTCGATTTCGAAGATATTGTAGGCTTCGATCCAGAAACAATGCTGCCGGCTGAAATCACCGTCATGGTCACAGGCAATTCGTATCCATTGGGTACGGAAGTCGACATCCCAATTAGCGATTTGGGTGTTGGCGAAGTGACCATCGACAACCTGATCCCTGGTGACTATACCGTCGACGAGTTGGAATTTACAGGCTCTGAAATGTGGGAATCTTTGATCACCGGGTCACCTGCCGCTGTAGTAGCAGGCGCAGAAACGACAGTCACAGTCTCCATCACAAATACCTTTATCCCTGGCGACCTTGAGATCACCAAATTCTTCGATTATGAAGGCGTTGTGGGATTTGTGGTAGAGATGCTTCCAGAATCCATTGACATCCACGTTACCGGACCTTCCTATGATCCGGATGGGCTAGATGTCACACTTTATAAAGCTGACAACTACTACGTGAAGCTCGAAAACCTGATCCCTGGCGACTACAGCATTGACGAAATCCTAGTCGGGGACGAATGGGAGGCGCCAGAACTTCCAATTACCGAGGAAGTTTTAGCCGATGGTCTCGTCTCCATCAGCTTCACCAACGTTTACGTCCCTGGCGACCTTGAAATCACCAAACTCTTCGATTACGAAGGCGTTGTGGGATTTGAAGACTCCATGCTTCCAGAGACAATCGACATTCACATTGAAGGACCTTCCTATGATCCGGATGGTCTGGATGTGACACTCGAAAAAGCTGAAGGCTACTATGTAAAACTTGAAAATCTGCTTCCAGGCACCTATGAAATCACAGAGGTCAACGTGCCGGATGATTGGATGGCACCAACACTCCCAATCGAAGTCGACGTGGAAAACGGCGAAACAGCATCCGTTGAATTCACGAATGTCTTCATGACGGGTTCGCTGATGATCACGAAGAACTTCGTCGGCGGCGATGAGACCTTATGGCCTGAAGAAATCGTCGTTGTCGTGACCGGTCCTTCCTATCTGTTAGGGTTTGAAGTTGTTATTGAGATCGATCAAGTAACCGGGTCCGGATCTGTAACTTTGGACGACTTGATCCCTGGTGAATACAGCTTCAGCGAGCTGGCTTTCCCTGGCAGTGAAAACTTCACTTCCAGCATCAGTCCACAATCCGTGATGGTCGTTGCAGGCGCTGCGTCACCTGCCATAGTCACAATCACGAATACTATGGCATACCACGATGAAACCGCTTGGGCATTTGGAAATAATGAGAACTGGGATTCCGTAAAATCCAAAAACTGGGGCTGGAATATTGGTCCTATCACCGATGGATATAGCGAAACCCACGACTTAATCGCTGGTGCTGGCGGCAACATTGTAGAAAATGGCACTTTAGTTGGACATGTTGAAATTGTTTACTCCGGCGGTTACGTCACCGTAACCTACCACATGCTTGACGGCTTTGAATTGATGGACACTCACGTTTGGATTGGCGCAACCAATCTTCCTAAGATGAAAAATGGCAAGATGACAGATTCGCCTGGCCAATTCCCTTATGAGGATGGCGCAAGTATCGCTGTTACAGGTCCAGTCTATGTCGCAGCTCACGCAGTTGTGAGAATGCCTGGTAACTAACAGAATCAAGTAATTTCTTCTAAAAGCGCTCCCGGGTTTCCGGGGGCGCTTCTTGTGGTTTTGGGAGACCATCGGCAAAATCCCTGTTCTTTGCCGATGGTCATTCAAATCACTCTGATCTGATTCTATCGATCGAAAACCATTCTCACAATCTCTGGTACCAAGTTGAAAGTTGTCCGCGTCACCAATCACCAACCCTCTTTTGATCATATTGTAAATGAAATTCATTATCGAAAACCGCTTAAACCCCTTCTTCCAGGGTAACTATGCACTATCAAGAAGCAGCTATTTAAGTCAAAACGCCCCACCACACCACATAGTTTTAGATCCACAGCAAACCTCCCTCTGACCCCTGTAACTGCCTGGCCACACAAAACCTCATTACATACAAGGGCAAACCCGCCGAAAGTCGGGGGCGCAATGCCAGGGCCTAAAGCGCGAGCTATGGTCGACCGGCTGCTATGTACAACCGTTTTGTGTTGTCATGGCAGCTTTTTATTTGCCCTTGAAAGCAATTGACGCATTTGAGGCGATTACGAATAATAAGAAAGCGAGAGGTGAGAACAATGTTAGGTATGAAAGACAGAATCAAAAGATTTCTAAGTTTGAGCATGATTTTGGCGATGTTGTTGATGAGCGTGCCGTCCATGGCGGCGACAGTTTACGACTTTGAAGGTACTTTTGATATTACAGCAGGTCAGAATATGATTATCGGTGAAGCTACTGTGATAATCGATGGTGACCAGTTAACCATCGACGTGAACCTGGATGAAGGCCAAAAAGCCAGCGAGTTCCATCTGGACATTTTCGATAGCCTGCCAGACTCACGTCCAACACCTGGCCAGGCTGAACACAAAGGAAGCTTCAATCCAGCAAAAGAAGATTTTGACATCGGTCCAATAACCCTTGACCTCGATGATCTCGACCCAGGCCAGTGTCAGGATCTCTATATCATCCTTCACCTGGCTGTCGGCGGAGAAACCGCTTATGCTGGCACGGTTATTGACTCTGAAGAGAGCAGCGGCGCATGGTTCGGCTTCATCCACATCCAAATCTGTGAGCCTGACGATCCCGATCCTGAATTCGGCAGCCTGACTATCTTCAAATTCCACGATCTCGACGGGAACGGCGAATTTGATGATGACGACGAGCAAGCCCTCTCCGGCATCGAGTTCGAAATCTATAATGAAGACGACGAGGAGCTTGACGGCTCCCCATTCACCACGGACGAGGACGGCCTGATCGAGCTCACCGGCCTCCCGGTCGGCGATTACACCATTAAAGAGTTGTCCGGCAACGAAATCACAGGACAGGTCTTTGCCGATGGTCTCCTCACCATCTCCATCGAAAAAGACCAAATCACCCGCGTTGAAATTGGCAACATTATCCCGGATGACACCTTCGACGTGAGAATCGTGAAATTCGAAGACCTAAATAGAGACGGCAAAATGAACGGCAATGACGACTTCCTCGAAGACATCCACTTTATGCTCTTCGCAGATCCTGAAGATGACACTCCACTCCAGCACGGCTACACGGACGAGGATGGCGAGCTTCTCTTCACCGGTCTCGAAGCCGGCACCTACTACTTGCAGGAGAACAGCAGCGCCATCATCACAACGCCGGTTTTCGATGACGAAGGCTTCTTTGAAATTGAAGTCGGCGGCGAAGATTTCGAAAATCCGCTTGAAATCAAAATAGGCAACTATTACAGCGAGGGCGAAACCGGTTCCATCACCATCTGGAAATTTGAAGATGAAGACAAAGATGGCGTCTGGGACAACGGCGAACCTGCCCTTGAAGATATCGAATTCAAACTCTTCATGGAAAACGACATGCCATCCACCAGCGAATCAGCCATTTCAATGATGGAAGTCGCAAGCGGCGAAACAGATGAGGACGGCAAGCTTGTCTTCAACAACCTCGAATTTGGCAACTATGTCCTCGAAGAACACAGCACCTTTGAAATCACCGCGCCTGAGGATCTCAAAGACGGCGAGATGGACATTCACCTCCACGAAGAGCACACCACACACGTGGTCTACGTTGGCAACTTCATCCCTGGTGAGCCTGAGCCAGAGGATGGCACCATCATAGTCCACAAATTCAACGACACTGACCGCGATGGCGCGAAAGACGACAACGAATCCTGGCTCTCCGACGTTGACTTCGAACTCTTCGAGTCCATGAACGACGACGAGCCAATCCGCACCGGCACAACCAATGGCAGCGGCATAATCACCTTCAGCGGCCTCGAGCCTGGCGATTATTTCCTCGATGAGCTCGGTTCCAGAATTATCACCACTTCAGTTAACAGCCAGGGCTTCATAGAAGTCATGGATCTGGATGAAGAAGAAACTCTCCACGTCTACGTTGGCAACTACAGGCAGTCCCCACCGCCGCCACGTGATAACGACGATGACGAGGACCCAGTCGAGCTCGGCACCCTCCGCATCCAAAAGTTCCTGGATTCCGATGAGGACGGCATCTTCGACGCCGACGAATTCGAAATGGTTGGCATTACCTTTGAACTCTACGATGCTGAAGGAGACGACCTCATCAGCACCAAGATGACCGACGCCGAAGGCGTCATCACCTTCCCGAACCTCGAATTTGGCGAATACTACCTGAAAGAAGTCAGCGACTTCAGAATCACTACCGAAGGCTTTGATGCCGATGGTTTCAGCAGCGAACCAATCGAAATAGATTCCGATGATGTCCTCATCATCACCGTCGGTAACATCAGAGACGAAGTGCCAGCAGCCGTAGTTGTAGAACTCCCAGCAGAAATAGAAATAGTGGAAGAACCTATTCCACTGGCACTCCCAGATACCGGCGAAACCGGAGTTGAATCCTATTATATTCTCGGCAGCCTGATCATGATTGCCGGGATGTTCCTTAAACGTTTGAGATAACCCCTCTCGCCTCTCTTTTGTGGCCAGGCTGCCTACGGGCGGCCTGGCCTCTTTTTGTAGCAGTGGCAGGCCCGCGGTGTCCGGTGACACCTCGGGCCTTTGTTTGGAGGTGTATTGTAACTTACATGCATTGATAATGTCTTTCAAAAGCTCTGGCCTCAAAATGAAAGTTGTCCGCGCGGACTGTAATATTCTTAGTAACCGGTGCGAAATTCAAAAATGGACCGCGCCGTCAAATGATCAGTTTTTTAATAGTTGTTTCAAACCTGTATCGCTTTCAACACATTGAAAGTACTAGGTTATTGAAAAACTGTTGATTAATTTGCATCAATTTTGGGTAACATAATATTGACAGATCATCACTACATACTGAACCAAATCACATACAAGGGCAAACCTGCCGAAAGGCAGGGGCGCAAAGCCCTGGGCCTAAAGCAAAACCATGGTCGTCCGGCTGCTATGTACAACTTGTTGTTGTCGTGGCAGTTTTTTAATTTTACTTATATCTTTTCCTCACATGACTTTCAGTTGACTTACACCATCTTTGCAGGCAAAAAAGTGTCGAAGAACCAGTTTTGCCAGCTCTTCCAAAAACAAGTGAACTACCGCCAACTTCATTCTATATTCTCGGCGCGCTTTTGATGCTCGCCGGGATGTTCCTTAATCGTTTCGTGTAATACTCGCCTCTCTTTAGCCAGGTCATCTCACCGGTGGCCTGGTCTTCTTAAGCAAAGACGTGCATAAACAAAGATAACGCAGTGGGTCAGAGAGCTTGTTCTCTGACTCACTGCGTTATCTTTGTTTATATAGGGCGCAGCCCTAACCGAAGCGCAGCTTTTAACCGAGCCCTGCGAGGCTAAAAGCGGAGCGAGGGGCACGTCTGGTATCGCGAGGTGCATGTTCAGCCACCACGGGTCAGAGATCTTGTTCTCTGACCCACTGCGTTATCTTTGTTTATATAGGGCGCAGCCCTAACCGAAGCGCAGCTTTTAACCGAGCCCTGCGAGGCTAAAAGCGGAGCGAGGGTTATACCTTGCGCGTCATAACACAACCCGCCACCCGAGTGGAACCCTCTGAGACATCTGACTTCAATACGGATTCAAATATTTAAGAACCATTACCGCCTCCCGTCTCCCACCTCCAAAAATCCTCCTCACCTCCACCCCATATCCCGCTCCCGGCCCTGTTTCAACCCCCTCATTTTCGGGTAACATAATATCAGCAGACTATCAATACACAAGAAAACCTAAACATCCATCCCCATAACGACAAACATATAAAGGCAAACCAGACCGAAAGGCTGGGTCGCAAAGCCAAGGCCTACCGGCAGGATCCCTGCCCACGGTCGACCGGCTGCTATGTGCAACGTTTCGTTGTCATGGCAGTCATTTTTTATTCAATTGTAAACAATCTAATTTAATAGCTCCCGGTGCCGACCACAAGAGAGGTGAGTAAAATGTCAGGCATCAAAAACAAACTGAAATCCCTTGTCAGCCTCATGATGATCTTTGCCATGATCATCACGAGTTTCCCATCCATGGCAGATGAGATCCATGACTTCCAAGGATCCTTCCAGGTCATTGCCGGCCAGAACGAACATATTGGCAGTGCCAATGTCACAATCGACAGCGGCATGCTGACCATCCATATCACCATGGATCCCGACTGGCCGGCCGATGAATACAGCCTCTACATCCTGGAAGAGGAACCCACCGACAGGCTTAATCCCGGTCACGCACCTATTAAAAATGGAGACCTGGACAAAGCCACTGACTTCACCATAGGTCCAGTCGACCTGGCCCTTCCGGAGCTCACCCCTGGCCAATGCCTGACGAGGTATTTGATCCTCCACCTAGTCTCCGGCACTGAAACCGCCTATACGGGTGACATCCTTGATCCAGATAAAGGCCCATGGTACGGTTTCATCACAGTCACTATCTGTGAACCCGAAACCAACCCGACTGGATGCATCACCCTGCACAAAAAAGTCATCAGCCAAGAAAATCAAATCCTTGAGGATGACGAGACCCCATTTAACATCACCATCACATATCCAGACAGCACCACAACCACGGCCACGATCACCGGCAATGGCACCGCCCCACCATTCACCAACTTGCCCCTCGGCACCTACACGATTTCCGAGGCCGCTCCAGACGGCTACACTCTTGAAGGCATCACTTCCGGCACACAGACCGCCACCAACGATCTGCAGATCACTATTAGCGAAGATGATCTCGATCACCACGTGACCGTCACCAACCAGAAAAAGGATCCTCCAACTTGCACAGCCGCTCTGAAGCTCACTAAAAAAGTCGTCGACGCCGACCATAAACCAATAAGCACCAACGACACCTTTAACATTGAAATCAAATACCCGGACGGCACATCCCACACGCACACCCTGAAAGGCGACGGCACCCCCGTCACCCTGAACGGCCTGGACCCAGGCACCTACACGATCACCGAAGATACCCCGGAAGGCTACACCCTGAAGAGCATCCAGACCGGTGACACGATCACCGACGGCGCGCTGACGATTACACTTAGCGGAAGTAATCCGGAAACGACAGCCGAGGTCACCGTCACCAATCAACAGGATGCCAACCCCACCCCGCCAACCGGCACCCTTACCCTGATCAAGCAAATCGTAGACACCCAGGGCCAGCCCGTCACCGACGACCACACCGAATTCACCTTCACCCTCCGGGATCATGACAACTACGAAAATATCCTTAAGCTGGCCGGCCACAACGCCAGCATCACCCTAAAGGATCTGCCGCTCACTGCCTATACTCTAAGTGAAGCCTCTGCCGATGGTCACATCCTCAAATCCATCACCTGGGGCGACACCACCGTCACTGCCGGCGCCCTCTCCTTCCAACTGACGAAGGAACACAGCAGCGCCACAATCACGGTGATCAACGAGCGCGAACCGGATCCCGATCCACCAGGAGACCTAGATCCACCGCCAAAACCACAGGATAAACGAGGCGAAATCCGCGTCCACAAGTTCCTGGATACCAATCAAAACAACCTCCAGGACCCTTCTGAGTTCGACATGCAAAACATCACCTTCGAACTCTACGCCGCGGACAAGACCACCCTGCTGCACACCAAGAAATCCAGCGCCGCGGGCGACCTCACCTTCACCAACCTGCGGTATGGCACCTACTATCTGCGGGAAGTCAGCGACTACACCATCACTTCCCCATCCTTTTCCGCCGATGGTTTCTCACCACCAATCACCATCAACTCCACTCAGGCCCTAACCTTCAACGTGGGCAACTACAGGGACACCACAGCGGAAGACGTTCCGCCGGAGCTCCCTCCAAAAGGCCCGCCTGACGAACCACCAGAAACTGAAATCGTCGAGGAAGAGCCGCCACCTTTAGGCGCCCCACCTTGGGAGCCCCCAAACGAGCTCCCACCAACCGGTGAGGCTCAGGCCAGCATGCTCAATCTCCTCGGCACCCTGCTCCTCCTCGCAGGAGCATTCCTGAAATACCAGTATTGAAAAGAAAACCCCAAAACCGGATCGTCCTTGGATGGTCCGGTTTTTGTCTGCCAATAAATCAGCCTCTCCAACCTGATTCAACCCCCCCTTCAACCCCTCCCCGCCGATGGTCCTGTAACATCCTCCCAAAATAGTTTCAAAAAGATTTCAAAATATTCTGATCAACCCCGAAATATTCATTTATAGAGACGAAAGTAATGAATAACACCGTCTTTTCAATTTGTAACTCTCCCCAATATTTTGTTATTATTACAAGTTTGAATTAAAAATTTTGTACATTATGATGCATGAGATTTTGTTAAAAGGGTATTTAATCAGTGGAAGCATTGGAAATGCTGATGTTGGTTAACATAACATTATACCAAACCTTAAATGGCTGAACTTATAAGAAAAAATAAGGAGGGGATTGGACAATAATTTCTGCTGAAAACACAGAATTCATCACTCCGAACCGCATACCAAGGGCAAACCCGCCGAAAGACGGGGACGCAAAGCCAGGAGTCTAAGGGATAGACTACGATCGTCCGGCTGCTATGCACAACGAAACTGTTGTTGTCATGGCAGTCTTTTTGTTTACAGAAATTCAAAAAGGCTGACCATTCCACTTCGACCCAATCGGAAATATAGAGAGGTTACATCCAGAGAGAGATTTAAGGCATTTCAAATTATTTAGAGAGGTGAGAGAAATGAAAAGAAGTTCGAGATTGATTTCTGATATGCTCCCTTTATGAGAGACAGTGAAATAACAAATCACTGTTAATCATGAAGGGAGCATTTTTATGCCTCATATACCGAAAGCGACACCAGAGGAGAAGGTTTCTCTTATCGAAAAGTATCTC
>Ga0302241_1000978_pt1 | contig 22716 bp, 16 predicted proteins | sample AAG_UR_Arg_MG_FD_193532 | JGI IMG/M metagenome (GOLD analysis project Ga0302241, IMG submission 193532) | Enriched activated sludge microbial communities from anaerobic digester in WTTP, New Holstein, Wisconsin, United States - AAG_UR_Arg | ecosystem: Engineered > Bioreactor > Anaerobic >... | reverse complement strand
TAAAAACTTCTGGCAGAGAAAAACTCAAAAAGAAAAAACCAAGAGAAAGCGAAATTAGAGATAAACTATTACACCAAAAAATAAAGAAAAAAAAGAAGAAAAAGCCTGAAGAAGAAAGTTTAGCAGAAAAAGTCTCTCTGGAAAACATAAAGAAAAAAAAGCTTAAAAAAAAGAAAAAGCTTCTTGCCGGATTAATAGAAGATAGAATACCTGTTGACATAAAAAAGAAGAAACTGAAAAAAAAGAAAAAACCTCTTTCAGCTTTACCATCAGAGGAATCCTCTCTTCAGGATCTTAAAAAGAAGAAAAAACTTAAAAAGAAAAAGCTATCTTCTGAAACTTTAAAAAATAAAAGTACTGCTACGATAAAGAAAAAAAAGTCATTAGATGAAGAACCAATAATAAAGAAAAAGAAAAAAAAATCATTAGATGAAGAACCAATAATAAAGAAAAAACAGAAAAAATTTCTGGTAAAAAAAGCTAAGAAAACAGATGATATATTTGATGATTTCATAATACAAACAGACAAATCAGAAATAATAGACTTCAGTATTATTAATAAAGAGATAAATGAAATCAATGGAAGTGAATATTTAGATACAGATGAAAAAGATTTACCTCTTCCTATAGAACTTCTGCAACTTGAGGAAGAAGATGATTTACCTCCCCCTGAAGTAGATGAAGATAATTTCCCCAGACCTGGTTTTTTTGGAAGTACTACTTCATCCAGCGTAAAAGATGAAATCTCTCCTGTAGTAACACAAGAAGCTGAAGTTTTACCTGAATTTAACGTGGAATTTGAAAAAGAGCTGGAAATACAAATATCTAATATTAATGAAATGAAAATAGAAGATGTCCTGAAAGATAATTATGAGGAATTAACAGATAGTGAGAAGGATGGTTTAGGGCAAAGAACTATTAGATTAGATAATATCAATATAGAGGATTTACTGAGAGAACAGTATGGAGAAATAAAAGATTTTGAAGAACTGCCGCCATTAGAAATCAAAGGGTCATCATCCGGAGAAATTTCTTCTCTCCCATTAAATGATATATCTGAAGCCCCTGATGAAATAGCAGCAGATCCTGAAGAAACAGCAGTAATTCCTGAAGAAATAACGGTAACTCCTGGAAAGCCAGAGGAAGGAGCATCAGAAAAAGTAATTAAAAAGAAAAAAAAGAAAAAGAAAAAAATAAAAGAGTAAAAAGAATAAAGGAATGAAATTTTTTAGTTGCTATTTGTTAACAATTTATTAACATAATAATATTGATTTTATTAGTAAATTGGGTTATTCTGTAGGAAGAAGATTATTAATTTAAAAAAATTTAAGTAAGGAGTAAATATTAATGAAAATATCCAGCCAGACAAATGTAAACGTTCCATCTCCTGTTTCTAAAGAAGTTTCCAAAGAAAAAATAAATTTAGATGTCCTCTCTGTATTTATGAATAAAGATGCAGTATCTATTTCAAAAACTCCAGATACTGATATCCCTGAAAAACAATGGAATTTCAAGTTAGGTGAACCTACTATTCAAAATGTACTCAAAGGAAGCAGTATGGTTACAAAAGCTGCTGATCCGGTTACAATCGGAATAATTCATACAAATGATGAACATGATCCTAAATTTACAAAATTTTCCGGTGAGGCTGCAGTAATAAAAAGAAGAGAGAAAGTTTATGGAGATCCTAATTCTTTCATAGTAAATACAGGTGATGTTACCTATGAAAGCTGGAATGACAAACCGGGGCCTCAGTTCTGGGGACCTATTCCTGAAATATTCAAGTCCTCAGGTACGGAAATTTTTGTTCCTGGAAATCATGAATTTCAACACGGAGGCAAATACCTCGAAGAGAATTTACTTCCAAAGCTGGATGCCCAGGTGTTACTGGGAAATATTACTTATAAATCAAGTGGTAAGCCTCTGGAACATACAAAGCCCTTTGTAATAGAAGACGTTAATGGTGTAAAAGTCGGTTTCATAGGTCTCTGTACGCCTAAAATGGCCACCAAAGCACATCCAAAGGTAGGCTATGATGTAAAAGTAGATTCAATTCAGAGCGCTGCTGCAAAACTTGTACCGGAAGCAAAGAAGGCCGGCGCCGAGGTAATTGTAATAGTAGCCCACGAAGGTATTAACAGATGTGTTGATGCTGCTTCAAGTGTTCCGGGAATAGATGTTATAGTAGCAGGCCATGACCATCAGGAACTCCATGATCCAAAAGAAGTAAGAAATCCTGATGGAAGAACAACAATTGTAGTGGAAGCCGCCTCCCATGGCAAATATGTAGGTGATGTATCTCTCGAAGTCGACCCGGTAAGTAAAAAAATTATAGGCGTTTCTTATAAACTCTTCCCTGTTAGTAAGGGTGATAAGGATCCGGAGGTTCAGAGTGTTATAGATAAATATACAGGCGGAAGATAATAAGTAAACTTAAAAACAGGCGAACTTCGGTTCGCCTGTTTTATTTTGGAAAGGAACTCTTTTATGTACAAAATATCTCTTTTATTTTTATTACTCCTGCTACTTTCAACTGGTTTAAATGCTCAGGAAAGAGATTTTCATATAATTCGTTATGATATTAAAGTACAGGTCTCTTCTATATATGATTATCTTTCTGTAGAAGCATTAATGGAAATTCAACATAACAGTTCGTCTCAGGATAATCCACTGGAAATCAACCTCTGCAAAAACTTTAGAGGTATTGATTTAAGAGATATCAAAGTTTATGATGAAAAAAATATTCCCTTAAAATATGAATTCAGAAATAATATGCTAAAACCCCAGAAAGACATTAAACAGGGGGAAACAGAAAAGCTTCTTCTTACATATAAAATATATCCCCGAAAAGACCCATCTGATTCTTACGCAACTTTTGCTTTTAATATCTCAGATACTGACTGCCGCATAAACTCCTCTATCACAAGGACTGACAACTGGTATCCAAAGATAAAAGGTACAGATTGTAAGAGATTACCTCCTTTTAAACTATCTGTTGATGTACCCCGGGAATTTGAAGTAATGGCTTCAGGAAGATTATATTATATATCTGAAATTCAGGGAAGAAAAATTTACAAATGGGAAAATTATGAGAATATAACTGACAGAAGCCTTTATTTTTTTGCCCGTAAATGCCGGAAGGTAGAAAAGGCCTGCACCGATGGATTTAAAGTAAAACTTTATGTCCCCTTTAATTCTATAGATGAAAATGTAGACTATGTGGCCAATGTAATTTATAAATCTTATAAATATTTTGAAGAAACCTTTGGGGCAACAGGCTTGAGAGAATATAAAGCCATGGCCATTCCGGAAGGCATCACAGGAGGTTATTCAGGTTTTTTCAATTCCATGACACTGGGTGAAGGGTATTTTACAAAAAAAATAGAGAATAATGAAATACTCTTCCCTACCAGAAATGTAGTCCATGAAGTTTCGCATACCTGGTGGGGGAATATAGTTTCTGCCGATGCATCTAAAGATTACTGGCTTTTTGAGGGATTTGCAAAATTTTCTGAGATTATAGCTTTAAAGTCAGTATTTGATAAAGATGTGGAAACAGAAAGTTTCCGCCGTCTCAAGCTCATATATATGGCATATTACGGTTATGATCTGCCTGTAATAAAAGCTTCGGAAATAGAAGAAAAGGATCTTCAGGTAGCTGTAGCTTACTATAAAGGTGCCCTTATACTTAAAAGTCTGGAACTTATAATGGGTGAAGAAGCTTTCTTTAATGGAATAAAAGAATATGTAAAGGAATATCGTAGTAAAGTTGCAAGTACGGAAGATTTTAGAAAAGTCATGCAAAAATCAACTTCTACGGACCTGAATGATTTTTTCAGATCCTATCTTGATGAGAAAGGGATGGGAAAATACAGTCTTTCCATAATGGACAGCAGTAAAGATGGGCAGGATTATATAACTCAATTCAGGATTGAAAACAAAGGAAATAAGAATCTTTATACTCTCACAGGCATAAAAACTTACCTGGAAGACTATAATAAAAAGGTCTGTATAAATAAAGACACTATGTGTTTTCTGGATGTGAGAAATACCGAACCATCTAATCTTAGCTCAATTAAGTTTGATAAAGATGAGATTTATCTTGTCTGTGAGGAAAATCTGACAGGGCCGGGAGGTTATGTATATATTACTCCCAGGGGGGAAGTCAAATTTACAGGTATTATAGAGAATACCCCTCTGGCAAAAAGCGGAATTAAAAATTCCTTTACTCTTCTTGAAATTGACGGTATAAATTGTTCCGGCCTCAATCTGGTTAAAGTTAATAGATTGCTCCTTAAAAACCGGGGAACAAAAGTTAAATTACTTATAAAAACTGATAAAGAAAAGAAAGAAGTAGAAGTTACATATTAACTTTTTAAATATTTACTATACTTTTGCAGAATCTTGAAAAACCGTTATCCTGTAGAGGAGCAAGGCCTTGCGCCCCTATGTGTATAAATTAAGGTTTGCAAATTATTGATTATAACTTTCTGAAGTTCATCTTCATTTTATTATACCTACTTACGGAATTTTTTTATTAGAAACACTCTAATCCATAAGTTCGTAGAACCACTGTGTTAAAATACTGAAATCTCTGCCCCTGTTTTACTCAGATAAGTAATGAGGTTCTATTCACGCTGCTGAAGTTCTAATAAAATTTCTTCTGACATAGCTCTATATTCTTCAGCAGAATGAACCATGCCGATTATGGACTTATTAAGCAGATGACCGGTACATCAGGATTATAACTATGTATGACAGACCGATTTATTTTTTTATATACTATTTACTTTCTAAAAAATATCGTGATATAATTATAGCAATAAGTTTATCTAACAGCAAACTTTATATAAGGAGGAACATAGATGGGTATATCCATTGGAAACTCTTTACAGAATACCAGTTTGATAAATAATTATTTTGGCGGACAGCAGGCTATGGGCGCAATAAACCCCATGGAATCTCTACTTCAAGATATGATGGGTGGAATTGGAGGACTTACAGGCGGTTCTTCCATGCCATTTCAGGGAATAGGGCCAATGCTTGGAGCAATGCCAGGGCCGAGACTTGGGCATGCAGTGGAAAATTGCATTGGTAATTTCATCGGTATGCAGCAGAATCCTATGATGCAGATGATGCAGATGATGATGATGATGATGCAGATGATGATGATGATGATGGGTGGAGGAGCAAATCCCTTTATGAGTGGAATGATGCCCGGAATGATGGGTGGAATGCCTGGAATGATGGGCGGAGGTGTGCCGGGTATGGGAGGTGGCTTCCCAGGTATGGGTGGAGCTATGCCGGGTATGGGCGGAGGTCTCTCCGGTATGGGTGGAGGTGCCCCGGGAGGTAGTAGAGCGCCGGTAGGAGGCACAGGAGCAGAACCTGGCGGAGGAGCTGTCCCTGCAGGAGGTACAGGAGGAGCACAGCCAGGTGGAGGAGCGCCGGCAGGGCCAATAAATGGACAGACCATGGGCACGGCAAAGGCAACCGGTTATTACCCTGACAACAGTGCTATGGAAGGTGGTTTTTATGATATGAGAGGCAAAAAATTAAATACCCTTCAGGATTTCCTCAGTGGAAAAGCTCCCTATGTATCCATAGCTTTAGATAAAAATCTCTATAAGAGCGGAAAAATTAAATATGGCGATACCTTCCGCATTCCTGAAATGGAAAAGAAATACGGAAAACAGATAATCTTCAAGGCAGTAGATACGGGAGGAGCCTTCACCAATAAAGGCTTTGGAAGAGTGGATATATGCACTGCCTCCCAGAAGGCAAGTACTGAGGCCATAGTAAATGGAAATCTTACTTTAATAAAGGTTTAATGAATAAGTAAGACGGGGCAGTTATTTATAAGGAAGGTGTTTCTCACCTTCCTTATTGATTATTCGCTGAAATCTTCCCTGCTGTAGATAGTATTTAAAAGAAGCTGTTCATCTACCTATTATTTTACATTTTGTTAACAATTAAGCTATTTAAAACTACTCTTATGTGTGATATTATTTAATTGTCCTTAAATTATTAAAAACAGATTAGAAGTCTCAGGAAATGGATATTAAAAAATCAATAGAATAAGCTTTCAGGATTACCGGTACCAGAGAAAGACTAATAAGCCACCTTCCGGAGAAACAGTTCTGGATAAAGTTGACACTTCAATCGTATCTGAAAATATGGAATGGCAAGAGCTAGAAAAACTAAAAAAATCTGCAGCAAATATTTTTACTGAAGAAAATCTTCCGGAAACTCCCTTAATTTCTACGACGGACTCGAAAAAAACTTATTCTTCCACCGGCATCCCCGGCGTTTCCGGTTCTCCTTTTAACTATTTTATTCATATAGAAGATGCCGTAGAAATTCATGTAAATATCATTACAGATAAACCTGTGAAGACAGGGTTGTTGAAAAAATTCTGGACGGATTGATAGAGTAATATGCTATAATTACAGGTTAATTTATTATGAAAGAATGGATTGAACCGGGAAATATTACCATCCCGGAAGAATTTCAAAAATCTCTAACCCTTCACCCTCTGGTTGAAAAAATTTTACTGAGGCGTGGGTTCAATGAACTCGCTAAAGCCAGAGCTTTTCTGGATCCTAAGTGCTTCACCCCTTCCCCGCCGTCAGATATTCCTGACCTTCCTGAAGCAGTGGAACGCCTGGAATATGCTATTAAAACCGGAGAACCTGTCTGTGTCTGGGGTGATTTCGACGTGGATGGTCAGACATCTACTTCCCTTCTCGTTTCAGGCATTCAAAGTCTGGGAGGTAACGTTACCTACTATATACCTCTGAGACAGACTGAATCTCATGGTCTTAATAGTGCCGGTTTAAAGAGATTAATTACAGAAGGTATAAAACTTTTAATAACCTGTGATACAGGTATGGGAAATCATAAAGAAGTCAGCTATGTTACTCAGGAGGGAATGGATGTCATTATAACGGATCATCATGATGTGCCTTCAACTCTTCCGAAAGCTCACTCAATAGTGAATCCTAAAATGCTTTCAGAAGGTCATCCTCTGAGAGAACTACCCGGTGTGGGATGTGCTTACAAGGTTATGGAAGAACTATACAGAAAGGCTAAAAGATCTGATGAAATATACAGATATCTTGATCTTGTGGCTCTCGGAATCGTTTCTGATGTAGTTGTCCAGACAGGAGATACGAGATATCTTTTGCAGAAAGGGCTTAAAGTCCTGAGAAATACAGAGCGAATAGGTCTTCGATTAATGATGGAAAAGGCAGGTCTTAACCCGGGCCGTATTTCCGAAGAACATATAGGATTCGGTCTGGGGCCTCGTCTCAATGCCCTTGGGCGGTTGTCCGATGCGAATCTGGCAGTGGAACTCCTTACTACAGAAAATCCTGAAAGGGCCCGTATTCTGATTGACATGCTGGAAGGGTTCAATGAACGACGAAAAGTGTTAGGTGAACAGGTTCTCCAGGCAGCTATCCATCAGATTGAACTTAATCCAGAACTACTGGATTATGAAGCTATCGTTCTTTCACATCCGAACTGGCCTGCAGGGATAATAGGTATAGTAGCCAGTCGTCTTGTGGAAATTTATAATAAACCTGCTATTCTCATCACCACACCTCCCGGTGAACCGTGCAGGGGTTCTGCCCGTTCTATAAAAGGATGTAATATATCTGCCGCCATTTCCCTTAACCAGGAGATACTTCTTGGTTTCGGCGGTCATCCTATGGCAGCAGGACTTTCCATTCTTCCCGAACTTATTCCTGCATTTCGCTGTTCTTTATCCCGTATCCTGAAGGAGCAGAGGAGAGAATATAAAGAAACCCTTGAATTAGATGGATATTTGCCACTTTCCATACTATCTGTGGAACTTTCAGAGGAGTTACAGATTCTATCTCCCTTTGGCCCCGGTAATACAGTGCCTCTATTTGCTTCCAGAGGACTTTCCATAAAAGGCCACAGTAGAATCGGGAAAAGAGGTGAGCATCGCCTTCTGATGGTGGAAGACGAGGAAGGAAATTCTCAGAGAGTGGTATGGTGGCAGGGGCAGAATTATTCTTTACCGGAAGGAAGATTTCATCTGGCCTATCTTATGAGATCAAGTAATTATCAGGGACAGAAGGAACTTCAACTGGAATGGGTAGACTGGAAAGCAGATGAAGACAAAATAAATGTAATTCAATCTCCTGCAATAGAAATTATTGATTATCGTGACGAAGAGGAACCTGAAGCTCTGTTACAGAGTCTCCGGGAAATCCCCGGCCTTCAGATCTGGATGGAAGGAGAAAAAGAAAATTCAGGAAAAAATCGTTATGAATTAAATCTTTCGGATCTTCTGGTTATATGGACAACACCGCCCGGGCCGGAAGAGTTAAAATCTATTCTTAATAAAGTCTCTCCATCAAAGGTTTATCTCTTTGCGGTAGACCCTCCTCTTGATGGACTGGAGGCTTTTTTAAAACATCTGGCAGGTCTTGCAAAATATGCCCTGAAATCAAATAAGGGAAGAGTAAATATTTTAAAATTTTCTGCCCTCACGGGCCATCGTGAAATAACGGTAAGGAAGGGACTCGATTGGCTCTCTGCCAGGGGCCATATAAGTATTCCCGGAGAAAATGAAGAGGGATTGTTAATTACAGAAGGAACTTCTCTGATAAGCAGTGAGACAAATAAAATTTCTTCTGAATTAAAGGAATTACTGGAAGAAACAAAAGCATATCGGTCATATTTCAGGAAGGCAGATAAGGATAGTTTATTCGTGAAAAGTCAAAAATGAGAGGTTAAAATTTCTTTTCACTTTTCACTTTGACTGCTTTGGAAGGACTTCGTTTCACTTTTCACTCTTTATGACACTGACCGCCTATGGGGGAATTGAACCCGGAGCCACGATGCTGGCGACTCACAGCCGGTCCTTACGGGACCCCGCACCTGGATAAGCGGTATAAAGGAGAGGGAGGGGATTACACCCTCCTGACCGGAACGTGTATGTTTCTGTCAGATACTTCTTCAACTCCTGCTTCAATTAAATCAGTAAAATTAAAAAACAAGGAGATGAGCATCTCCTCATTTTTATGAGATTTTTACTTAATGGTATTCTATATATTAATTTTTATTCCTGCCTGTTTAATAAAATTTTTTAAATTTTTTCTTTTTCAAGGATTTTTACGATTTTACCTGGAATTTATGTTCAGAACTTCAGGGAGATGATATTCATGAAAATTTTCATCAGAATAATTTTACTTTTATTCCTCATAATGATTCTCAATGTGGATTTTCTGGCTTTATCACAGGAATCTGAAACTGGGAGTATTCAGGGACTGGTTCAGGATATAAAGAAGAATCCTGCCGTAAAAGTAATAGATACCACTACAAATACTTATGTAACAACCATCCCTTTACTCCTTTAAAGAGTAATTTCATCGGTCAACCCTGGAGCCATAGCAGCATATGAGCAAAAGCTATAATAGTGTAAAATTCTTTCAAATGAGTGATCTTTTATGAAATCCACTGCAATCTGTATCTCTCTCGGAAGAGATAATATTAAAGAAACCCTTCTGGATCTGAAAGAAGCAGAGAAATCAGCAGATATAATCGAAGTAAGAATCGATTATATGAAGGATATAAACGAAAGTACCCTGGAGGAGTTATTAAAAAAGAGAACAAAACCTATCATTATAACTATCAGAAAGACAGATGAAGGAGGACGGTTCAGTGGTAGTGAGGAAGAAAGGTTAAATTTATTAAAAAAATCCATCAGATTAAAGGCGGATTATGTTGATATAGAATTATCTTCAGGAGAAGAAATTATTTCTTCCCTCATAGAGAATAAGGAAAATACAAAAATAATTTGTTCCTATCATAATTTTAAAGAAACCCCCGGGAAAATAAAAAGTATTTATGGGAGAATAAAAAAACTAAAACCTCATATAATAAAAATAGTCACTTTTGGTGAGTCCATAAATGATAATTTCAAACACTTTGAACTATTGAAAAATAATAAAAATCTTATTTCTTTCTGTATGGGTCTTAAGGGACAGATCTCAAGAATCTTAGGAGCAAAATATGGTTCTTTTCTTACTTTTGCTTCTCTTTCGAATGACTCTAAAACTGCAGAAGGCCAGATTGCCATAGAGGATTTAATAGACCTTTATAATATTAATCTCTTAAATAAAAATACAAAAATTCTGGGTGTAACAGGAAGTTATGCAGAAAATTCCCTATCCAAATACATGCACAATGTCAATTTTAGAGAACAGGGGGAAAATTACACATATATACCTTTTAAAACAGAAAAGGAAGACCTGGAAGAATTTATGAAAAATTTTAAAAAATTTAATTTTTTCGGTTCTGCCGTAACTATTCCCCACAAAATCGATATAATTAAATATCTGGATGATATAGAAGATAGAGCAAAAAAAATAGGCGCCGTAAATACTATTGTAAATAAAGATGGGAAACTCACAGGTTATAACACTGACTGTAAGGGTGCTATAGATGCTTTAAGCAAAAAAACTGAACTCAAAGATAGAAAAGTCCTGGTACTGGGAGCCGGCGGGGCAGCAAGAGCAATTTGCTATGGATTAAAAGAAAAAGAATTTTCTGTTATTATAGCCAATAGAACAGAAGAAAGAGCTATGAAACTTGCAGAAGAACTTGATATGAAAATCTGCCCTCTTGAAGACATTTATAAATACAATTATCATATTATAATAAATACTACTTCTATCGGTATGTATCCTCATATTAATGAGAGTATAGTTGAAAAAGATTTTCTTAAAGGAAAAGTAGTATTTGATATTGTCTACAGACCTATGATGACAAAAATGCTCAGAGATGCCATAGCCGTAGGTTCCACAGTAGTGGAAGGTTATGAAATGTTACTTTATCAGGGAATTGAACAGTATAAGCTCTGGACAGGTAAAGAACCGTCTGAAAATTTAATGAGAAAAATATTATTCGAACAATTAGGGAAGGAATAAATACTATGTTAGAAGAGCTGAAGATCTACAGGGAACAGATTGATATAATTGATGAAGAAATTATGAGACTATTAAAAAAACGTGAACTTATTGTTAAAGAAATTATCAGATATAAACTTAAAAATAATATACCAATTGAACAGCTGGCAAGAGAGGTTCAGATCTGCAACAGACCTGAAGATAAATATATGAGGGATATCTTTAAAATAATTATAAAAGTCTCCAAAAAATTACAGAAAAAGATACATTTTCTGGCACGCATTTCATTGTCTATTTCTCCATAAGTTTTGATGGATTCCTGGGGGTTATCCATCATCCATTTTATAAGCCTCTCATCTGCTAATTTCATAAATATCTCCTTTACAAAGTATAATATAATTTTATCACTACAGGAAAATAAAGTCGAGAAATTTTTAAAATATTTAAAGGGAAAACAGCTTCACAATGAGAATTTTATGTTTAAAGTTATCAGATCAAGGAAAAAGCTGAAAATTGAGGGTTGATTGCTGAAAGCTAATAATAATTTATATAATTCATAATACGTAATGGATGATATTCTGAGCTTTATGCATAAGATTGGTATAATATGGAAGAAATTAATCTCTTATTTCAAAAACTGAATGAAGAAAACCTGTCTCATATCATCAAAAATATAAAGGAAATTAAAGAAACAAAAAATAAGGATGATATAAGGAAACTCATAATCTTAATAGATATGGAAAAATTTCCTTCCCATATCACATCTGATATAGAAAAAAAAGTCAAAATTGCTGCTATAAAACTTCTGGGAGAAATAAAAGAAAGAGTAGCAGTAGAGTCTCTTATAAAAACATTAGCTACCAGTAATATTATGATAAAAAATGCTGCTTTAGAAGCCCTTGGTACAATAGGGGACGAAAGATCTATAGATCCTATTATAGAGTCTCTAAAAGATGAAACAGCAAAAGTTTCTGCAGCAAAAGCTCTAGGGGAAATAGGGAACTCAAAACCGGTTCAAGATCTGATTAATCTTTTAAAAGATAAAGATTCAGATGTCAGAAGTGCTGCAGCCGTATCACTGGGGCAAATTAAAGACCCTCTGGCATTGAGCGCTCTTATAATAGCTCTGGAAGAAGACAGGGATGTAAATGTAAGAAGACTCGCTTCTATAGCCATTGGAGAAATCGGTAATGAAGAAGCTGTGCCTGTATTAATTAAAAAACTTGATGACCAGTTTATGAATGTTGCAGTTTCTTCAGCAGATGCTCTCATAAAAATTGGACTGCCATCAATTAAACCCCTTATAGAGGTTATAGAAAACAAACTGGCAGCAGATGCTCTTATAAAAATTGGAGAACCTGCAGAAGATGAACTCATTAAAATTTTAACTCATGAAAATGAAAACATAAGGGGTATTGCTGCAAAATGTCTTGGAAAAATGAAGATTCCCGGATCAGTAAAATACCTTGTAAGAGAATTAAAAAATAATAGCGAAAAAACACTAAAAATAATGCGTGACTCTATCTTTTTTATATGTTCCTCATCTCTTCTTCCCCTTTCAGAAGAATTAAATAAAGCAGATGAAATCACACAGGATCTGGTGGTGGAAATATTCTTTGATATAGGTAATTTAACTGATAATGGTGTGGAACGTCTAAAAAATGAGCTTAATGTCAAAAATCCGGTATTCCAGAAATTAATTATAAGAGCTCTCGGGAGATTGCATGATGAAGATATGGATCTTTTTAAAGATTTATTTCTTTCTACTGAATGTATAGAAGTAAAAAAAGAGATACTCAAAACTATAAATCAAATTAACCCCAGAGAAGACATGTTAGAATTTCTTCAAAGGGCCATGGGAGAAAAAAATCCAGAAATCAGGGAATTAGCCCTTCAGGCAATTATAAATATAGGTTCTCCATCTACCTGCAGCATATTAATAGATTCTCTATCAGGGGGAGAAGAAAATCTAAAACATATAAGTGCAAAGGGCCTTGGTATGATAAATCATTCTGAAGCTATCACTGCCTTATTAAAAACCCTTCAAACAGGAGAAGAATCGCTGAAATTAACAATTATCGAGGCTTTGAGCAATAAAATAGATGAAGAAGTAATTTCAGCACTGACGAATCTTTTGAATAATAGCTCATCCACTATTCAAATTGCAGTTATTAAAGCTTTAACCAGAATAGGAGATAAAAAGGCTATACCACATATTAAGCTTTTAAAGAAAAATTCTTCTGAGGAAGTAAAAAAAGAAACTGAAATAGCTCTACAAGCAATGGAAGGACCTAAAAGTTTCTGGGCTAAATTATTTGGAAGCTAGATTTTAATTCACCCATAATAACCCTGTCTATTCCACTTAAATCTTTTACAACACTTATATTCTCAAATTTATGATATTTCATTAGTTCACAGACTCTTTCTGCCTGTCCAATACCTGCTTCCAGTGCCAGGAGTCCCCCTGTTTTCAAATAATCTGATGCATCTGAAATTATCCTTTTAAAGAAAAAAAATCCCTCTTCCTGACTTAAAAGAGCTTCTCTCGGTTCATAATCTTTAACAGAAAGTTCTGGGAATTCCGAAGGAGATATATAAGGTGGATTTGAAACAATTACATCAAAAAAAACTTTTTTATTATTTTTTACTGGTTCAAATAGATTTCCACAGTAAAAAAATACCTTATGGCTTAATCCAAGATTTAATGCATTTTTTCTGGCAATATAAAGTGCTTTTTCGGAGATATCAGAGGCATATATAAAACTCTCTTCCAGATATTTAGAAAGACTCAGAGCAATACAGCCGGAACCTGTACCAATATCAAGTACAAGAGGATTTTTTATATTTTTTGCCCATTTTATTACTTCTTCTACAAGGATTTCAGTCTCAGGCCTGGGGATTAAAACAGAAGATGTAACAAAAAACTCTAGAGACATAAATTCTTTTTTCTTTATTATATATGCAAGAGGTTTTCCCAGGGTTCTTTCTATTACCAGGGATTTATATTCTTCAAGGGACTCAGCAGGAAATATATCCTGTAATTTCACATAAAGCTTTTCACGGCTTATGTTTAAAACGTATTCTAACAGTATCTCAGCTTCTCTGGAAGGGATAGCAGAATCTGTAGATTTCTTTATTTCTTCTTCAGCCCATTTTAAAGTATCTCTTATAAGTAGTTTCATAATTATAGGTGAGAGGAGACGTGAGACATGAAAGGATAGTGTAATAGTAACTGATTATTAGTACCCATCTCACAAGCCTGTCCCTGTCCGGGCTCTTACGCAAAATCTATGTTCCTGTTACAATGAAATCTGTTATTACAGTAATCTACAGTTTTGTATTTATTCAAGTTATAACTTTCTCCTTTGACGGCATATCTTTTGCTCCAGAGCCCGGACAGGGACAGGTGTATATGTTTTGGGGATACTCTTTTACCTGAAGCGGTACCAAGTATATGTCCCTTCTTTTCACTTTGTCTGCTTCTCAGAGACTTCATTTCACTTTTCATTTCTGCTCACTCCTCACTTTTCACGTTTCACCTTTCACCATTTAAGCAATTGCCTTAAGTCTCTGTTCCTTATCATATTTATTAAAGGCTTCTACAAAATCCTCTAAATCTCCATCCAGTATTGCTTCTAAATTATGTAATGTAAGGTTTATTCTGTGATCAGTTATACGTCCCTGGGGAAAATTATAGGTTCTTATCTTTTCACATCGTTCACCGCTTCCTACCTGGCCTCTTCTCTTTTCGTCTATATCACTTTGCTGTTCTTTTATCATTATATCCAGAAGATGAGCCTTAAGAACTCTCATAGCTTTATCCCTGTTCTGATGTTGTGAACGTTGATCCTGACATGCTACTACGAGACCAGTAGGAAGATGGGTTATTCTTACAGCAGAATCCGTTTTATTTACATGTTGCCCTCCTGCTCCACTGGAACGATATGTATCTATCTTAAGATCTACCGGGTTAATTTTAACATCATCCACATCTTCAGCTTCCGGTAGAACTGCCACTGTAGCAGTAGAGGTATGTATTCTTCCACTGGCTTCGGTAGATGGCACTCTCTGAACCCTGTGAACACCGCTCTCATATTTCAAAATACTGTAAACTTTTTTGCCTTTTATCTCGAATACAATTTCCTTTAAACCTCCAAGTCCTGTCCTGTTAGTATTAATAATCTCCACTTTCCATTTCCTGTTTTCAGCAAATCGCGAATACATTCTGAATAAATCTGCAGCAAAGAGGCAGGCTTCTTCTCCTCCTGTTCCTGCCCGTATTTCCATAATTATATTCTTATCATCATTGGGATCTTTATAAGAAAGGAGATCATTTAACTGCTCCTCTAATTCATTTTCTTTCATTTTCAGTTCTTCAAGTTCTTCCTGTGCAAGATTTACAGCTTCTTCATCCTCTTCCATTTCTATTAATTCCAGGGTTTCTTCCTGTTCTCTTTTTACTTTTAGATATTCTCTGTAAATACTTACTATTTCTTCCAGTTCTGACATACTTCTAAGCAGTTCTCTATACTTTTCTTTATTGGCAATTACACCGGGTATACACAACTCTTTTTCTAATTCTGTATATTTATCATTTAGTTCTTTTACTGTGTCAAACATACTCAAACTCTCCTATCTAAAAGAATTAAAATTCTTTCATTTTATAGAATATATAATAGCGTCTTTTTTGTCAAGTAATAAATATATACATAATAACAGGTTTTTGTTATAATAATGTAAGCAGGAAAACAGATAGATATGTGAAAGGACAAGGAATATGACAGAACAAATCTATGATCTTATAACAATAGGAGGAGGCCCCGCAGGCCTTATATGTGCCATAACAGGAGCAACCGGTATACCAATAAATTCTTCAGGACTATTTTCAAGCCTTATAATAGAAGAAGGAGAAATAGGAAACTTTGCAAAATATGGAAAACTCAGGGTAACTCATAAATGGTTCTTTATGGGACATAAAGTGATGAATTTTCTCGCTATAGATGCTAAAGAAGCAGGTGTACAAATAATTGAACATGAAAAAGTAATAGAAGTAAATTTAAAGAGTGACATAAAGACAATAAAAACAAATAAAGATATATATAAAGGAAAAAAAATTGCCATATGTACAGGATTTTTCCCCCATGGAAATCTTGTAAAATTTACAAAAAATATCAGGGTTATGTTCAGTCCTATAGAACTGGAAGCAACTTTTCTACCGGAAGAAAAAGATATTAAAATACTTATTCTTGGTGGAGGACATGGAACAGCAGAACTTGCATTAAAATTAAAAAGCCTGAGACCTGACATAAAAATCTCTGTCATAATGGAAGAAAAGTTAAATCCTGAGGTAGAAAACAAATATGAAGGCCTTAAGATTCATTATGGAAGTGTAAGAGTTAAAAAAGAATCATCTAATAATGTGGAATGTATCTTACTGGATGAAGCCGGTAATGAAGTTAACACAGGGGAATACAGGAAAATGCTGGTGGATTATAATTCTTATACGATGAAAACAAAAGTAACTGATTTCCTTAAAGATAGTGGTATAACCCTAAAAGAAGGTTATATAAAAGCAGATAATAATGGTAACACAGGAATTTGTGGGGTAGTAGCAGCAGGTAATATTGTAACACCTGTTTCAGGAGTCATTACTGCTCTTTCCACAGGTTTTACTGCAGGACTGAATCTTTACACTCAGTTATATCAGGAAAAGTATAATAAAACACCTCTTTTGTTTCCCTGGTTACCTATAGGGGACCCTCTGAAGCATCCTCTTGGTATGGAAGAAAAAGTTGACTGGGCTTAAAGAATTAACAGATAGATTTTATAACAACATAGTAGCCTATAAATCAGGCCAGTATAATGAAACTCAGGTACGCCGGGAGTTCATAGATCCCTTCTTTAAATAAGAAACCTTACTTTAGATTTATTAAAAAAGGTCATAGAACTAACGAAAGTGTCTATGTTGCATTTGGACAGTCTGAGGGAGGAAGATATTTAATTATTTTCTTTGTATATAAGAAAAATAAAAGGGCATTAATACTCTCTACCAGAGATATAATTTCTGAAGAAAGGAGGCATTATGAAAAAGTTAACTAATTTACGACGTAATCAAAGATGAAATTTGCATCTATCTTCCATGACATTGCTGTTCTTCCATTGCTTTTAACTTCTCCCTCATACTATGAGCAGGATGGTCCTTTAAATAAGCTGGATGGAGATGAAGATTTTTCTTTAAAAAAGGATCTAAATCTCCGGGAGAACCGGAACAAACCTCGGCAGCGGCTTTACAGCCGCCCTGACAGATTACTGAAAGAGAACAGACTTTACATATCTCAGGAACAGCTACTCTAAACTTTTCAACTAAAGGCTTCTTTATAATTTCTTCAAAGGTCTCTTTAAAAAAATCCCCCAGGATAGACACACTGTGATTACAGGGTCTTATTTTTCCATCAGGGCCTATAGTAAAATAACCATTTTCTGTTCCTGCCACACAGAATCCAACTCTCACATAGGGATAGAGAGTCAGATTTATAAGACAGGGTTGGACAGGTATAGAACTCGCTATTGCATATCTGTATTCCCGGGCATATCTATTGGCAATTTCCATAGCCTTCTCAAAAGATGGAACATCAGGTAAAAGCTCTTCTATATGGCGGAGACCTTCTCCGCCGGGATTAAATCTGTTAAGCATCATACAATCAGTTTCCAGTGCTATGGCAAGTTTTAAGGTTTCTTCAAAATATGGAAGATTTTTATTTGTCGCTACAAAAACTACTACAGGTCTGCCTCCACTGGATCTTATGTCTACAATACCTTCTATAATCTTATCCCAGCAATCATTTCCCGCAATCTCATTATGTAGCTCTCTTGTAGGTCCCAGAAGGGGTAATTCAAAAGTTCTTACTCCTCTTTCCATACATTTTATTATAAATTCTCTGGAAAGATTACTTCCATTGGTAATCAAAATAGACTCTATCTGAAAACTGTGAATATGGGAAAGAATTTCCATAAAATCTTCCCTTATGGTGGGTTCTCCTCCTGAAATACTTATGTGGGTACAACCTGTTTCCCTGTGCAGTTTATCTATAAGAAATTTCCACTGTTCTGTTGTAAGGTCCCCTGAAGATTTTTCTGTTCTATCAAGTTTCCATACATTATAACAGTAATGGCATCTGTTATTACATTTTTCCGTAAGTTCTATTACATAATGGAGTTTAGAATAGGGATTCTGTGTTTCCTTCATTACTTATATCTCTCCTGAATAATCACCACTGTAAGCAGGATGGCGGTGAAGATTCTTTTTAAGAAATGGATCCATTTCCCTGGGAGATCCGTAGCATACCTCTGCAGTAGCCTTACATCCTCCCTGGCACTCTCTGGCCATAGGACAGGGTTCACAAATGGGTGGTATAGCCTTTACAAATTCCTTCATAACAGGTTTATTTATCATATCTTCAAATTTTTCAGTAAGAAAATTTCCAAGAACTGTAGTCGTATGATTACATGGTCTCATTCGTCCATCTGCACCTATAGTGTAATATGCTCTATCTGTTCCTGCAGCACAGAAACCTGTTGAAAGATAAGGATAATTTGCCATATTTATAATACATGGAAGAACAGGGATGGAGCAACTTATGGGATATCTATATTCATAGGCAAGACGATTGGCAATTTCAAGTACCTTTTCAAAATCTTCTGCAGAAGGTAAAAGTTCATCCAGATATTTTATACCCTCCCCACCGGGATTAAAACGATTTAACATCATACCACCTGTATCAAGTGCTATGGCAAGTTTCAGAGTTTCTTCGAAATAAGGTATATTCTTATTGGTAGCAACAAATACCACTATTGGACGTCCATACATTGTCCTTATATCCACCAGTGCCTCAATAACACTATCCCAACATTCATTTCTGGAGATTGCATTATGGATTTCCCTGTTCGGGCCGAGGAGAGGCAACTCAAAAAGTCTTACTCCTCTTTCCATACAATCTCTTATAAATTCTTTTGTTAATCTACTTCCATTTGTAATTAAAACCGGACTTATACCCATATTATCTATAAAACCAAGTATTTCTAAAAAATCAGGTCTGAGAGTAGGTTCTCCTCCGGTTATGGCCAGGTGGGTACAGCCTGTTTCTTGTCGAAGCTTTTTTATGACAAACTTCCATTCTTTAGTGGTAAGTTCTTTTTTTGAACCTCCACGACCTTCCATTTTCCAGATATTATAACAGTAATAGCATCTGTTATTACATTTTTCCGTCAACTCTAAAATATAGTTCAGTTTAGAATAGGGATTCTCCTTTTCTTTCATTAATAAAATAATCTCCTTATAAAATATTACTCCCACAAAAAAAGATTCTCTTTTTTTTTCTTTATTCTAAAGATAAACCCTTTTTATAAAAATTAAAAAGAATAGGATATCCTATTCTTTTTCTCTGTCTCAGAACAAGCTATATTATCCTGCAAGGTAGCATAAAGGTTTGGGCCACATTTTTTCTTCTGCTTTCATTGGTGCATAACAGAGTATGGGTGGATCAATTATTGCTTTATCTTTCATTGGTGCATAACAGAGTATGGGTGGATCAACTGTTATTCCCTCTTTCATCGGAAGATAGCACAGAGGAGGTTTCGGGAATAATATTTTCTCATCTTTACCTTTAAACCAGGGGCCATAGTCATCGCCATACACAGGTAAATAACATTTTGTCACTCCTGTATCCGGTTGATTATCCTGAATATTCTGCTTTTTAAGTTCTTTTAATCTGGCAGCTATATCCTTTGATAATGTTCCTTTATCAACCTGTTCATTTAAAAGGTCTACTCTGTCTTTAGGTTCCGACTTTTCAGGTTGTTTACTTGTTATGAACCTGGTCGATCCCTTCTGAACATTTACATTTAAACTATCCATTTAAATCTCTCCTTCTAAGATTAATGAAATCTCTCTAATTCCCTCATATACTTATTGTATACTATAAAACATATATAGTAAATAGCAAAATGTTAATATTTTGTTAACAATAAAAAATATAGATAATTATTCAGTTCTTTCTATAATATGCCATCCAAATTGTGTTTTTACTGGTTTACTGATTTCACCAACTTTAAGCGAAAAAGCGGCATCTTCAAATTCTCTTACCATATCACCCTGTGTAAATTCACCGAGATCACCACCCTGATTCTTTGAAGGACACTTTGAATTTTCCTTTGCGAGTTTAGCAAAGTCAGATTTCTTTTCTTTTACTAACTTGTAGAGTTCATCTGCTTCTTCTTTTGTATCTACCAGTATATGACTGGCTTTAATCTTTTTTAATTCTGGCATGATAATCTTCATCTCCATATCTATTCTTTTTATAATATGCCACCCGAACCTTGTTTTTACTGGTTTACTGATTTCACCAACCTTAAGGGCAAAAGCAGCATCTTCAAATTCTTTTAATTGTAATCCCATAATCCCCCTGGAAAATGGCTTTATAACTCCACCTTCTTTCCTGGAATTACAATAAGATTTTTCAAGAGCCAATTTAATAAAATCTTCCCCTTTTTTCAATCTCCCCAGTATTTCTTCTGCCTCTTTTTCAGTAGGAACCTGTATATGACAAACCCTTACAGTTTCTCTCTCAATTTTCATATCTGGTTCTATCCTCTGTATAATATGCCAGCCGAACTTTGTTTGAACAGGCTTACTTATTTCACCAACTTCAAGTAAAAAAGAAGCATCTTCAAACTCTTTTACCAGATTACTACCTCTGGAGAAAAGCCCCAGATCACCGCCCTGTGCTTTAGAAGGACAGAGAGATTTTTCAAGAGCCACTTTAGTAAAATCCTCACCTTTTTTTAATCTTGCCAGTATTTCCTCTGCCTCTTCTTTCGTTTTTACTACTATGTGGCGGACTCTTATTTCTGCAGTTACAGTCGGTTTCGAATTTTCTGAAGAAACCGGTGTTCCCCCGGAAGGTTTATCTGTAGCATAAGGAGTGACAAGAGCACCAGGCGAAACTGTCACAGAAACTGTAGCTTCAGGAGTTATTTCCGATAGAGTAGGTACAGGAGTATTTTCCAGAGAGGTTTTCTCTTTATTACATCCAGGTAATAAAGAGAAGAGAAAAAAACCAAGGAAGACAGAAAGAATTATTTTTTTCAGTATATTCTCCTCCTTAAATATAATTTGATCTTTTATTATAGTTTAAATATATAGAAAAAACAAGAAAATCTTTCTATTGAAAAATTGTCACCAGTCTGAAACCAATTAAAGGATGTGTTTCAGTGGGATTAATCCCTCTGCGATAGGTTGTTCGAAAATAAAATATCTTGTCACTTTTATAATTGCCGCCACGGACTGATTTCAGAGAACCACTATCAGGGCCGAAAGGATTATTATTGGGACTTACTGTATAATAATCTTCACTGTAATAATCAGAACACCATTCCGAAATATTACTGGCCATATTCATAATTTTATAATCTGGTGTAGGGCTTTCAATAGACTTACCTATTTCCATAAGTATTCCTTTTTCTCCACCAATACTGTTAACACATTTCAGAGGATCCCATACATTACCCCAGGGGTATATTCTTCCAGATGTTCCTCTTGATGCTTTTTCCCACTCTGCCTCAGTAGGTAAACTTTTTCCGGTCCAGGTGCCAAATTCATTGGCGCCATACCAGGAAACACATACAACAGGATAATTTTCATATCCGTCTTCAACAATATAACTACCATTGTGTCTCGCAATTCTACATTCTTTGTTATCTATATCAATCCACTTATATCTTCCATCTCCTTCAGCTTTTTTTGCCTTCAGAAATTCACAGTATTGAGCATTTGACACTTCATATCTGTCTATTTTATAATCTCTCAGATATACTTTATGTTTGGGTTTTTCCTGTGGTAATGCATCCTTATCCGTTTTATCAGATCCCATCCAGAAATGACCGGCAGGTATTAAAATCATCTCATTACTTATAATAGTAACAGGTGTTGTCATAACAGGAATTACAGGTGTAGAAGTAGGTTCTGGCAGAGGAACAACAGTATCAGCAGGAAGAGGTACAGACGTATTGGTAGGTTGCGGTAAAGGAACAGGTGTATCGGTAGGTTGTGGTAAAGGAACAGGTGTATCGGTAGGTTGTGATAAAGGAACAGGTGTATTAGTCGGTAGAGGAGGAATTGTAATTTCAGAAACAGGTGTATCTGTTGGTTTTGGGGTAGGCGTAGTTTTAAGGATAACCGATACTTTAGGTGTAACAGTAGGACGGGGGTTATCTCTTTCTTTCACATAGGCCTGGCGTTTCGCTCCAGAAGTTATATCTATCAGTTTATTCAAAGCCATTTTATAATACTTTGCATCGTTATTATTATAAAATTCTTCCTTTGCTTTATTCAGCCACTTAATAGCATCCTCTTTAAGATCCAGACATAGATAACAATCACCTATATTATATTTAGCAACATTTACATATTCATCCTCAGGAGATAGATTAATATATCTTTTATAATGAACTATTGCTTTATTAAAATCTCTGGCATCTAAATGATAAGCCAGACCAAGGTAAAAATATATAGGCCCGTAATTCGCATCAAACTTTCTGGCCTTTTCCAGTTTTTCTATAGCTTTTAAGTACTTGCCTTCCTTTATAAGAGTCTTGGCTTGATTTGCAATATTTTTAACTTCTTTTGATGTCTCACCAAAAGTGACAAAACATTTAAAAGTAAATAAAAGAATAACAATGATAAATACTGAAAGTTTAAAATACTTTTTTTTCAAAG
>Ga0302241_1000970_pt1 | contig 22877 bp, 20 predicted proteins | sample AAG_UR_Arg_MG_FD_193532 | JGI IMG/M metagenome (GOLD analysis project Ga0302241, IMG submission 193532) | Enriched activated sludge microbial communities from anaerobic digester in WTTP, New Holstein, Wisconsin, United States - AAG_UR_Arg | ecosystem: Engineered > Bioreactor > Anaerobic >... | reverse complement strand
TTACCACTTCAGGGGTATTACACTTACCAGCAATTTTTATCCTTGCATTACACTGTGAACTCTTAACTAATTCACCATTTAGCTCTTTTACACAGTACCAACTTAAATTAGACCTACCATCATATATCGAATACTGCACATCAGTCGCCAAAGGCACCCCTTCATCACAAAAGTAGTTACCATAAGATATATCATCGTCATTACTATCACAAAAAAATGTATAACCATCATCAACCTTCTTAAAACAAAGATCCTGATACTCAGTACTAAATACAGACTGATCATAGCGACCACATTTTGGAGGCTTAGCATTAATAGCAGAACAAGAAACCGTTGACCCACCATTTACACCCTGACAATTCCATGAAAAAGCATTGTTATCCCGTGTAACATAATCATTTCCCGAAGCACACAATCCACTCGTTGGGAAAGATGTATATTTCTTACCATTCGCAGTACCACATAATCCATCCACTTTTATATAAGCAAAGCAAGAATCCTTCCCACACCCCCACTGAAACACAAAATCAGAATCAAGCAACTTTTTTTCTCTCAAACCCTGTGTTAATTTTGCTCCCGAAGAACAAAGATTTGGATTATTATTATTTAAACTACCTCTATTAAATACACCCCCATGTGCACTACCACATTCGCTAGCACTTGAAAAAGCTGGGAACATACAAATCAACAGACTCTTTATCAAATACTACACCTAACCTACCTCTATAAAAGCCCTAATTCTTAAGCATCTCACCCACCTTAACTCTAATAAGATCAGCTTTACTTAATATATCATCCGCATATTGTTCTCCATTTGCAGTGCACCTACCAGAATGATAACGACATATTCCTAGTCTAGGATTATCAGCTACTCCATTCTTCTGAAGCAATACCGCTATGGCTAATATCCCATCTTTAACAGCCCAAGGATCAGCCACTTTACCCAAAAAACCAGTTACCTCCTTAGACACCAATGACCAGGAAGAAGGTATGAACTGTCCAATTCCAATCGCTCCACCCCAAGAACTACCCATAGGACAAGAAACTAATAAACTGTCATGACTTACTCCTAAATCCTTTGTTATCTCCAAAAAGGAAGGTATATCCCTATCTGGACTCATCACCCTCTTGACTGTATTACCTTTAGAATCAACCCCTTCTCCTGTTTCTATATCTTTTAAATAACAATTACCTATCCCTCCTCCAAACCTCTCTCCACTAGAAGACTCCCTACTTATTATCGCCAAAATCACTGACCCATCTACTCCAGTTAATGATTCAGCGTACTTAGCTAAAATACTTGCTTCTAATAATCCAAGACTAGCTGGTGCTGGTACCTTCACAATTTCTTCCAAAGGCTTAATTTCCGGCTTTTCCAAGGACTTAGTCCGAGAAATGATTATCTGCTTGATTATCTCTATCAAGCCCTCCCTATCGCACCCAGCAGGATTCTTAATATCACAAGCTTGGATACTCATGATAGGCATCAATAAAGATAATGTAAAAATTAATATATATTTCTTCATAGTTTGATTATATCATATAATCAATAAGAATACCCGTACACTACTATCTAAATAATAAACTAAAAAAACTTACTACATTAGAATAAAATACTTAAGAGGTATCCTTACTGAATTAGACTTCTTATCATAATCAATATCTCCCTTTTCAGAAATCACTATTCCATAATCAGCATCAATCCGAGAACCAGAATTTACCACCTGTTTATACCCCCTCTTATGAACACCCACCTCCATAACCATAACCCTTCCGTCAATACCTCTGAAAATAAAATCTGCCCCACCCTTGACCGCATCATAAGCAAGCGACGCTCCTGGAATATCTCCCATAATACGATAAAGATACATCCCAACTAAATCTTCAAGTAACTTCCCCCTAGTATTATCCTCAGAAATAGTACTACCTATCATCTTAAAATACATTGCACGAAAAGCAGGAGAAGAAAATAGATATTTCGAAGGTTTTTTTGTCATTTGATTAAAATGAGATCCATAAGGATAAACCTTTTGTAATAGTTCAGTTTTTTCCAAAGAACTAAATATTTCCGATACCTTAGGCCTTGATATTTCAAATCTAGTAGCAATTGTAGATAAATTAAATGCATCCATATCAGCAACAGCGTATAAAATTGCAGGAATCTTATTCACTATTTCAGTAGAAAAACATCCCATTTGAGCAATATCAAGATTAATTACCCTCTCTAAAGACCTCTCTATCTGATTATAAATAATAGACTCATTCTCTAAGGTAATCATAAACGGCAATGAGCCATAGTATAAATAATTTTCAAAATCTAGTCTTGAAATTCCTAAATATTGACTTTCTAATAACTCTTCCTTTTCTTTTAACCTTATATAAACCTCCTCAGCACTAGTCTGATTAAAAATCATGTTTATTATTTCTCTTGATAAAGAAGAGTTAATAAGATGATTCCTCTTTATCTTAAGAAATTCTGAAAAACTTAAAGGGTAAACTTTCTCATAGATTCCTCTCCTAGCAATGTCAGCATTACTATTAATTGACAAAGCCGCAGAACCAGTACTAAATATGAAAACTTTATTAGTCTTATCATAAATCGTTTTCAGGGTCACACCCCAATTAGGATCACACTGAACCTCATCAAGAAACAAAAATAATGGCTTATCAAGATTAGAAATTGATCTTCCTATCATTTCTTCAAAAACCATTACTATCTCACTAATAGAACTTCCTAATACTCGAACCACTTCATCCACTGCAAAACACAAAAAATACCCATCAACTCCTTTATTAGCATTATACAATTGATACATAGCCGTCGTCTTTCCCGACCCCCTTAATCCAGTCAATACCACCCATCTAAAAGCATCATTCCCTTGTAAGAAAAGATTAAAATGAGACTGTAATTTTAGGAAGATATCCCTTTCCGGCCTTTTTTGATTATGACTATCAAAAACATAGGCCCTTGACTTAAAGCCTATTTCTGAAATCTGATCATTAATATATTCTTTTATTTTTGATTTTTCCATGTAATTTATATGTTAAGTATACTTTACATTAAACAAGCATTTAATGTCAAGTAGAATTTACACTGAAATATAAAGCACAAATAAAATTTCCTTAAAATTCAACACCAATAGAAGTAAATTAAATACTAATAGTTAACAAAAAACAACGATCTACAAGAGAAAATCTCCATAATTCTTTCTATTCACCACCTTGAAATCAGCCCCGTAAGTATCAATCATTACCTTTAATATCAAACCAATATTACCTATACTCTGCGCCTCATCCAATGCGATAAGTTTCAAATTTCCAAGATAATCCTTAATCCTCTTTGGCTCAGGAACAGACAACGCCTCTCTAACAGATAATATCTCACAATTAAAATAACCAGCCTCATCTCCATAGTCACTGATAATTTTCTTACATAAAGTCGTCTTTCCCACCTGTCTCGCCCCATAAACAATAACAACCTTTCCATTAAATAGATTTTCCCTTATCTGATTTTCGATGATTCTATTTATCATAATTATACTAAATTATAATATTACAATATCATTATTTCATTAAAAAATGATATTATCACGAATATTCAGATTATTATCACAACAAAATCGTATCACCTTGCAACAATTAATGAAACAATTATTATTCAGCTACACTTTACCTTCAAGTAACCCATCACCCACCTTTATATCCAAAGGCAATCTTGCTATCTCGGTAAAGCTATTATCCTTCGGTTTCTTGTGAGATACTTCAATATAATAACGCCCAAAAGACTTGGTAGAAATCGGAAGCCCCGAAAAATGTACTACATTCCTAAATTTAATCCACTCTTTTTTAATACTGATACTATCTTCTCTATGCAGTAACTCCACCCCCTTTGAGTCAACAATTCTAATCCTTACTATAAGATTATCCAACTTCTCATCATGATCAATTGTCCAAAAGGAAATAACATTGAATTCAATTGGTATAATAATCTTTTCATCTACTAACAAAGGATTAAAACCAATTGTAATATCTTCTAAACAACTAAAAAGACTTATTAGATTAGTGTTACTATCTATTGAAGAATTTTGACATATAATTGACCAAACATGCGTAGGCATATTATTCATAGATTAATTAATAATTTGCTCTTATATCAAGCATTACTTCATTACTCTTACTCTCAATCTTACTATTATAACTCGAACTGTTTATAACTATATATGACTGAGGTCGATCATACATCTTACCAAGCTCCTGTGAACTGGCATTAAGAGCAGTAACAATCTTGAACAAAAGGAAAGATCCTGGAGTCATCTCCGCATTCTCAATAGAAGATATTATCCTCTGAGTCGTACCCGCCAATCTTGCTAACTCTACTTGTGAAAGATTATTCAACTCTCTCATACGGTAAACTTCTTCAGCGATACGTATTTTAAATCTAGACTTTGTATCCCATTCTTCAAACTCTTCAGCCTTTGTAATTTCAACAAAAGGATCAATATTTTTTCCTATAGATAAATTTTTCTTTGAATTCTTCATTTTTCCCCTCTTTAAAACTTTTTAAATATTTATCATAACGACTATCCGCAATGCCATAGTTCTTTTCGATAAGCTTATCTATACGTCTGTTCTTGTCATAACAAGCAGGCTTATCGAATGCATGAAACAAAATCAAATCTTCCCCCACGATAGCACACAAAACTCTTATTGCACGACCTCGAAATGGTTGCATTATCTCAGACACAGCATGTCTCGATAAACCTTTTGCTAATGGTGGAGATATGGAACCTTTCTCAGCAATACTCACAATCTTATTACCTATATCCACTAACATATGACCACTACCCATAAATTTAATGAAATAATATTTCACAGGAGACTTTTCCAAAATAGGATCATAATAATAAAAAATATCCATAATATATTTTATTATACGCTTATTATACCCAATTAGGTATAGAAGTCAATTATTATTACCAGTATTTTATTATCATTTAAAATATTGTTTAATTTATCAATTCAAAAAAGTCCGTAGCACTACGGACCTCTTAAGTCTCAATAGATTACCATGAAACAATAAAACATATCAATACTATTCGATCAACTCATAAGAAATATCCCCTTATGGCTATACTCTATATAATTGTTTTATTAATCATAACTATCTTTTTGATTATCTAAATCTTAACAAGGCAGATATTCACCTCTCCACAATTTAAATAAACAAACCCTCTTAGAAAGCTTGTTCATTTCTCCACTGAACTTAGGTGCTGATTAACAGTCCTCAGCTACGAATCCATCTTAAGGAATAAAATTCTTCAGATCTTCTACTGAATGCTTTTTAGGATTGCCACTCAATAATTCAAAATCCTGGAAATATGCAGTAAAGCAGCCGTTCTTCATAGCCTCTTCTATATCGAAGTCGACTGCCCCTTCAGGTGTCACCTTCTTCTCTGACTGCTCCTTCATCTCCGCCAACGCCTTAGTCTTCAGATCAAAACTATAATACGTACCCATACAAAACTCATAACTTCGGACGAAATACAGGACCTGATTCTTCCTATCAAATTTGAAATAATACCCTAAGCAACTCATTTTTCCATAATCCTTATCCTCATCGAATACATAGACTTGTTCTCCTGTCTTACTATTGGTCAATAATACATTCTCTTTCCCACAATCAATTCCAGTACTATTATCATCTGTATAAGAATATGACCAAGTATCATCCAACCTAAGACCACTCTTCACCTCCTTCTCTTCGGGCTTTGATGATGCATCCAAACTCTCTGTCTTAATCAGCTTCCATCCTCCATCACCCATTACCAAGCTGCACCTCAAAGTCCTAGACCAAGGGTAATTGATCACATCCACAAAGGATTTATCGCCATTTATCACCGCCTTCTTCACCATCATAGCAGAAGAAGGTATGTCCTGTGCATGGGTAATAGTATTAGCAACACAAGCCTCCCCGTCACTACACCTACGACTAAAACTACTATCGAAGAAATGATCGCTCAACTGATAGCTTCTGAACTTATAATTAGAATTGACCAGCATAATCAAAAACACGGTCTGCTCCGGAGATAAGGACATATGAGAATTGTTATAATCATCCAGAACAGACTTCATATTTCCTAACTTATTAGTATTGATAAACCTATCGACGAAGAAGGAGTCAGTAAACACCTTATCAAGATATAACTTATTGCACACCCCCACATAGTCATCAACTAACCCCGTCCCAAAATTCTCATAATCATTATATATCACATAATCTCCATGATTATCAAAAACCGGCAACGGCTCACCATCAGATATTAACTGATAAGACAACCTGATATCTTCTGTCTCTGGTACGAAATCAATACAATTCGGCGAATCATTTATTATAACTTCCTTTGCCTTGAATTTTTCCCTGACTTCTTGATCCGACAGCCTTCCATCATCATTCTTCACTTCCTCGTTCTGAATATCACTACTCTTAGGTACTATTTTCCCCAACTCCTGGATTCCTTTCGCCGAATACACTGCAATCATTGATACAAAGGCCATTACCACCAATATGATATGCCCTTTTTTATTAATCTTCATAAAACTTTATAATTATTTATAAATATAACCCCTATCACTATTTATAAGTATTTTCATTCCTTATCTTTATACTATCAATAACTATACCATCCTCCCGATGAAAGATTATTCTAAAGCGCTCTTTTCTTACCCTATAAAAATCAGTATTCTTTATCTTTGCAACATCTAACCCTTCTTTATTCTCCAAGAGATCATTAATTATTCCCATTAAAAAATCACGCTCATCCTTGTCAAGTTTATTGAAAAGCTTTTGTATCTTGTCCATATTAATCAATACCCTTAAGAATATTGATCAAGTCACTGGCTTTTATTCCTTTCCCTTGGTTGTCTCTTATTGCATCAAAAACTGTATATTCCTTTTCCATTTCAGCATCCTTTACTATAAGAGGCCTTATCTCTAAAACATCCCCCTCTTTCTGAGCAACGGAAAAGTAATTCGTAGAAAACTTATTCCTCCAACTGGACGGCAATGTGATTTGACCCTTTGTTGTCGCTTTCAATATTTTTTCCATAATGTAATATATTCTTACTTTCTTATATTACTATATTAATACATATATACCATTAAATCAATTTAAATAGTATAAATTTTATACACCCACAGTGATATATCCAAACTAATTATTTAAACATAGAGCTAACAGTCAACTATGTCACCGCGGACACATAAAAGTTGACACTACCCACTAGATAAGGCTCTATATATCTATTTTATAAAATGGTACGAATCTGACTGTTGTTTTATTAATAATCTTCTCCTCTTTCAAAGACAAATTAACCACTAATGCTTCTTTAGGATTATATTTATTAATAAAATCTAATAACGGCTTTTCTACAGCACTATCCTTTAAGTGTGAATATTTTGTCTCTACGGGAATAATACTTCCTCCTTTATTGATAATAAAATCTACTTCTTTCCCTGTTATTGTTCTCCAATAATTTATTATTCCAGTAGAATTACTAATCTTATCTTCAAGTATTTGTAATATAAGGTTTTGAAAGACTAATCCCAAGCTTAAAGAATTATTTAATTCTCCCATCATATCTATAGAAAAATTTCTTAAGCCTAAATCATTAAAATATATTACAGGAGACTTTGTTAATTCTTTTTGCTTATTTGTAAAGTATGGCCTTATTGGCTTAATTAGAAATGTCTTTTCTGCATACCATAAATACTTTTTCAATGGTTCGAATGTTAATCCTATCTGTTGGCCAAGTTTTGAATAGTTTATAATCTGGCTTGACTGACTGGCCAATATCTTGATCATTGAGGAAAATGCATCTGGTCTATCAATATTTAATAAGCTCAATATGTCTTTTTCGACACAACTCTTAAAAATATCTTCTATTATCCGCTTCTTTTCTTCTTTTTGTATTTCAAGTATCACACGAGGATATCCCCCAAAATTCAAATATTCTTCTAAAAACATCCTTGTTTTATCTTTTTCCAAATCAAAATAATCAGTTAATTTATCTTGATATCTATATTCTGTTTTAAAATTTATAAACTCTTCAAAACTTACTGGATTGAGATTGAATAATCTTTTTCTTCCTGCCAATGATTCATGTATCTTCTCTTTTAGCTCCAAGCTTCCTGAACCAGAAACAATAAACTTATAATCCAAGTCTCTATCATATATCCCCTTCAAGAATAGTCCCGCGTCTTCCTTTCTCTGAATCTCATCAATAAAAACAAAACCGCTCTTACCTATTTCAAGTTCAATTTTTCTTATTAATTCGTCTTGTGATGCAAAAAATCTTTTATCAGAATCATAATCAAGATTTAAAAATACTATTTTTTCTTGTCTCCCTTCTAAGTATTTTATTAATTCTTTCATTAATGTCGTCTTGCCTACCTGACGAGGACCAACTATTAATGATATCTCCTTATTAGATAAATGATTTTTTAAATCTTCAAATATTGTTCTTTTAATATTCATATACTGATTATATAAATAATAATAATTAATGTCAAGATTAATAATTATCTAATATTTATTCAAATAGCCTTAATTAAATCAGAAGCCTCAATCATAAATACTTCTTCCTTATATTTTTACCCTATATTTTTAAATCAATATACCTTGTCAATAAAAATCAATATAAAATAACCTAAGGTTTACTATGCTTAGAACCAATCAAAGTAACAAAGTATGACATTTCTAAATAGCCTTTACAATACAACCCTCTCTTTTGACAACAAGAATCACAAGTAGTAAAATAATATCAAGACCTATAAGGTATACGATAAATAAACTAATCGCTTGCGATAGTAATTCCGATAAGCTATCAAGTTACACTCATCCGAAAGCACTCAAGTCGAATATCTAAAAATATGAAGCAATCATATTCAAATGCTTTCTCGGACAACACAAGCAACTTTAAAAAATCTAAATATAATCTTAAGGAAATTGAGCTAGTTATATCTTAATGATATCTAGAAATTCTCAAAAGTACCATCCTACTAAGATATTTACAGATTTCACATAATAATCAAAGTATATGACACAAGAAAAAAACAAACTTATAACAATTTTTGAAAATCATCCCATCCGCCGGATTTGGGACGAAAAATCAGAAAAATGGTATTTTTCAATAGTTGATATCATCGGCATCTTAAGTCAAAGTACTAGTCCTAGAACTTATTGGAAAGTGCTTAAAAATCGCTTAGGCAAAGAAGGCAGTGAGGTGGTTACAAAATGTAACCAACTGAAAATGAAAGCTTCTGACAATAAATATTATCTTACCGATGCAGCAGACGTAGAAACGATTTTTCGCTTAGTGTAATCCATACCATCCCCTAAAGCCGAACCATTTAAACTTTGGCTCGCCAAAGTCGGCTACGAAAGAATGCAAGAAACAGTCGATCCAGAACTAGCAATCAATCGTGGAAGAAAGAATTGGCAAACAATGGGTAGAAGCAAAAAATGGATCGAGCAAAGAATGCTTGGCGTGGAAACCAGAAACAAATTAACAGACTATTGGTCCGATCATGGAATAAAGAAAGGTGAAGAATATGCCAAACTTACCAACATCATCCATCAAGAATGGAGTGGGCTATCAGTCAAGGAACATAAAGATTTAAAAAAACTCGACACACAAAATCTCCGCGACCATATGGACGAAGCAGAGCTAATTTTTACAGCCTTAGCAGAACTCTCTACTCGTCAGATTGCCGAAACAATAAAAGCCGATGACTATACATTAAATGAATCTGCTGCTAAAAAAGGTGGAAGAATTTCCGGCAATGCCAGACAACAATCAGAACAACAAACCGGCAAAAAGGTAATTAGCGAAAAGAATTATTTACCCCCAAGGAAAGAGCAAGATAAGATAAGTTAAAACTTATTATCGAGAAGAAAGCCGATTCTTAAATAAAACAAAAGGTCTTTCCTCAAATACAAATCAATCAATAAGATCGTAATACCTACAAAACCTAATTTATTATATAAAACAAGAGTCGCATCTCTTCGACTCTCATTTTAGACATCAAAGCAACAGAATCAATATACTTAAAATCACATTCATAATCTTCTATTCTTCTTTCATTAATTATCATTACTTCTTATGATAATCTTCATATTAATCAAAGTAGAACATTTCTAAATTGCTCGGAGGTATGACATTTCTAAATAGCCTTTACAATAGCTTTACACAAACTTGACAACTCATCATGATTTGATATATTAATATTATCACGACGAAAAAGTTCTCAAGGGGTTAGTCCCGAAGAGGGCTTTTTTATTTTTCCTCTAATTTATTCTTATGACAACTAACAAAATCTAAAACAGTTATTTTTTCATTACATATCTTGTTCAACAAAGAAGAATACTTGAACTGATTTGGAGCTAATATCATTTTTAATTTATCATTCTTAAATAAATGATTTGCTAAGCAATAAAAATCTCCATCCCCGGACACAATAACTGCTTTTTCATAATTACTATACTCAATCATGGCCTGTAAAACCAGTTCTGCATCAACATTCCCTTTAATTCTTCCACCTGATAAATATAAGGTCGGCTTAAAGATACATACGTAGTCAAACTGCTGTAACTTTAAATACAATGACTCATTTCCAGGAACATAACCAATAAAAAGAAAAGCTTTATTAACTGAATATTTCTCTTTCAGATACCTTCTAAATCTTTTAAAATCTAACCTCCATCCGTAGTATAATAATAAGCCATCTTTATCATAAATATCCTTTGAAATTCCTAAATTTAAGTTCTGACTATCTATAAAAGCGAAATTATTCTCCATATTTGTATTAATAAAAAATCCACATATTAATATGCGGACTTCTTAAATCTCTAGAATAATAACATAAAACAAGGAGCTAGAACTACTTCCCTACCCTTCTCCGATCATCATCAATAGTATGAAAGGACTGAATTACCTTTTTTATCCACTGCATTCACATCCGCCCCGGCTTTAATCAATTCCCTTACGACCTCAAGATGTTCTTCGAAATCAGGACCATTATAAATACCGAAATAACTAGACATATCCCCCTTAAGGACTGCTCCTACATTAATCAACTCCTTTTTCACTTCACTCCTATTAAGCCCCGCAGCACCTGCCATCAAAGGAGTCCTACCACCCCTATCTACTGCATTCACATCCGCCCCAGCCTTAATCAGCTCTCTAGTTACCTCAAGATTCCCGATATTTGCTGCGATAAACAAACTCTCACCCTTTACATCAGCTCCTTTAGTAATTAAATATTTCAATGCATCGATTTCTCCCATATAAGTAGCTATTTCAACCAGGTTCATGTCGCTATAGACCAATCTCTGTTCATCATACTTCAAAGTACCTATCCTATGATTCACATCCAAGCCAGAATTAATCAGTTTTTCCATCAATTCCAAATCACCTTTTTCAATGGCATAGCAGATAATTAATTCATTATCCGTATTGACCATAGCACCTGCTTTTATCAATTCTACTACTACTTCCTTATTGACATTATTAAACTGCGGACCAAAGGGTGCGACAGAGAACGGCACAATCAGATTATCCAACAATACGCCTCCATCATTCTCTATTCCCAAACCTCCACTCGAAATCAGTTCCTTCAGCCTCTCAAGATCCCCCTTCCTAGCAACATCCAACAAGGTCTCCTCACTATCTTGAGACTTGCTAGAAATATCTCTATTCTCAACCCCCTTTCTCATATTGTCCAACACTTCAGTAGGAACATCAGTAAAAGACCTGAAGACTAACTCCTGATACATAGACCAGATGGCATAGATAAAGGCTATGCCTATGACTAAGAGCAATATTAACCCTCTTTTTTTCATGATTTTAATATTTAAGATAATTACTATTTAGCAATTAGGAGAATGAGATCGATGTCCCCATCTTTCTCTCCATCAACGATATGTGCCTATTTTACGAACCTTATAGAAGCAAAGATGTCATTTAATTCAAGGCTTACCCTACTCCCTTGATATTCTACATACTCACACATTCCTTCACCATAAGGAGCACAGCTATGCGTTGATATAGCCTTCTTCACTATGGCACAATTTCCGTCTCTTACCTTTCCGATATAATAATCAGAGCAATAAGTAGAATGCATGGCTGAATCACAGCCTCCAACCATATCGAAATAATAATCTCCGATATATGTACCCCCGACTTGATCTGAAATGACTACATACTTCCCATGTTCCCCCTTCAATCCGTCTATGGAGCAAGGTATCTCATTATCGATTATAATCTCTAAATCAACACTGCTCAGACTTTTTCTCTGCGCCTCTGTCAAATAGTCTAAAGAGATCGGATATTCTATCTTGAGACCATTACTCGTATCATTAATTGAATATTTCTCTTCCCCTGCTTCATCTAGGACATTTGGATAATATAGTCCATAATCATTATTCAAAATTGAACTGCTTGATAACCCATATTCCCCTCTGCGTAATTCTATCTTGCTCATTATGCAAGTGCTACACCCTCCATGAGAACCTTTTTCACCTTTAGTGCAATTCGCTGCATAATAGCCCCGAGGCACTTCATAACCCCACTTCAAAGCCAAAGGACAATCAGCTTGAGTCCAGAATTCTAAAGATTCAGGAAGATTATTAAACACTATTTCCGTTGCCTGGAATCTCTCCATCACACTCTTGTCCGCCGAAGCTTTCTTATTCATAATCATTTCCCTTATCAAAGATATGAGCCCGAGCCTGTCACAATTACTCAAATCATTTAGACTACAGGCACTGGCGGATTGCAGAAGGATAAATGATAGCGATACGGCAAAGCAAACTAATAAATGATACTTTTTCATATTCTTTTTTATTGATAATTACTATTATTTATATCATTATCACACTATAATCCTCAAAAGCAAAGATGGACGCATTAAATTATCTAATAACACCAAGCTAATATCTCCTCCCCAACTAAACAAGTCCCATTTAAAGGTCTTGTTTAATCAGGAAAGTATTATAACAATTTCTGAGTCTTCTCTTCTTCTTTTTTCATCAACTCCATCTTCTTCTTTTCTATTTCCATCATCTCATAATCCTCATATAAGTCCAATTTCATCAATTCCCTATTCTCCTCCTTCTCTTCTTTCAGTAAAGACATCTGCCCTCTTTCTATTAATTCCCCTGTATCAATCTTCTCATCCTTATCCTTATCAAGGAAAATATATTCATTTTCCTTGATCTTTCCATCAACATCCAAAGAAGAATTCTTCACATCCCTCACAAACTCCCTATAATCCCCCATTACTAACCTTATCTTCTCTGATAACAACAAATTACTGAACCTGCTTTTCTGTTCCATTTCAGGCCCTCTCAGCTTCTATCTCATTTTACTAAGTAAAATTACGAATATCGATAACAAAGCTGCTACAACTAAGGAAATAAGCGTATATAACTAATTCTTTTACAAGCCCACCTATTAAACTACAACCCCAACATATACAATATACCCTTCAGTAATTCATATATAAAAATCACTACTAGTTCTTACCCATTCACTCAAGCCCAATAAATCTAGCTTAATCAACTAAACAAAGAAAGAGATACAGATTCATTACGAGTAAATTTCATAGGACGACCAGGAAAAACTTTAACATTAGGGTTACTCTTTAGAAAAGTAGTCATCTTTCTACTATCCCAATCAAGATTCAAAGCAATCAGAATCTCTTTAGATGTATACTCCCCCTTACTTAAAAGCTCAAGTAATGACCTTTCAGTACTATCCACATCATCAGGGTAATTCTTTATCGGAACAGCCTCAATAATCAAACCATTTGAATTAACAGGCAATCCTCCAAGATCTATCAGCTTCAAATTCGCATTCTTTTCCTGAGGCTCAGGATATCGGACATATATCTTACGATGCCTCTTCAATCCATCTACGACCCCAGACCAAGTACCACCTTTGACATCAGACTCTGCTACATAGATTTCTTTTGCTAGCCCATAAATATATGCGTTTCTAGCCATCGCTAACCCGACAGACCATCCTGCCTGTGGCGGAAAAGTACTAAGCACGAGCACATTACCATTGACAATTGGTTCATAATATTTCCTAAAACCAGACTTAAATGTCATGATACCTTGAGGTAACACAATAATACTCTTACCATCAGCCTCAAGAGCACTATTTAGTGCCTGCTGATCAACTCCTTTAGCAAATCCACTTACAACTACCTTACCTTCCTTAACGCTCTTCCTAGCTATATTATCAGTAAATCGCAAAGATATAGGACCAGCCTTTCTTGAACCAACTATAGCTATTACATCTTCTTGCAACAACCCTACCCTCCCCTTTGTATATAGTACAGGAGGACAACCTTTAACCCTAAGATTATCCTTCAACGACTTTGGATAATCTACGGAATTTATTGGAATAATCTGAAAACCTTCAGCTTGTAATTGCTCAACAAGAAAAGCAAACCTTGGCATATCTTTCTTAATGGACCCCAAATCAGATAATTCATTTTCAGTAAAATCAAATAATTGCTTCCAATCCTCCTTATCTAGCCCAAAGAAATAATCCCATGACATCTTATGCTCATGGATTATCTTAATGATGAATAGATTGAGCCTTTTTGTACCCCATCGGGGCAGACAAGAGACTGCAATCCAATATGTTTTATCATTGTAATTATTCATTAAAATCTTAAATATCACTTCCTACTGTTTTTGCAATAACTAATGGTGCTATAACAGTAGCTCCAATTTCCGTTAAATATTTTGCCACTTCTTCTATAGTACATCCGCTATCAAATACATCATCAATCAATAAAATATTTCTCCCCACTATTTCATTAGGTAATTGATAAATAAACTTTTCCTCAACATTATCCCTTTTACAAATTTTACTTTGAAACTCTTTTTGTGGCAAGGTCTCTCCATTCTTCATCAGCTTATGGGAAACAGGGATTGATAATCTTTTAGCAACCTTAACTGCGAAATTCCTAACTAAATCCCCTGATTCAGTCGGAGGAACATAAAGAACTAAATCAAACCGCTGTTTTTGATAATGCTTAAAAAAAGCCTTTATAGTCAAATCAACCAACCAATCAGGAAAATCACCCCCATTCTCATATTTAGAATGACTCAAAGCAGCGCCCACATTAGAAAAACCATAATAAGAAGCAGCTACTCCATTGATAGCATTACTCTTCTTACCTTTTACTTCAAGCACAGGGAAAAAAGTCTCCCTAAATTCACGCAACTTCTCTTTAACTTCGTTCGTTGTATTTACTTGGCACTGACTCCCAGTATCATTATCACACACATAACAAGCTCCACCTTTTTCATCTCCTAGATAATTACAAAGATAATTCATACGACAAGATGTAATATCTGTATATTCTAACATCTTATCCAACTCTTTGTTCTGACTCTCTTTCAATTCCTCAAAAGGCTTCGTATCCAATTCTGGGGCATTAGGATTAAAGAAGTATTTCTTACCATTCTCACTATACTCATTAACAATACCCTGTTCCACTAAATCAGACAGGATAACCTTTACTTCTGTCTGCTTCAGATTTACTGCCTTTACAATACCATGTATACCCAATAATGCCTTCTTTGTCGCCGATACCACTCTTTCGTATTTCTCAACGCTAGGTTTACTTCCTTCAATAAAAGCCCTAGGAAGACTATCATCCTTTTGAGGGTTATATAAAAGAATTGCAAAAGCCTCTTTTCCATCTCTTCCCGCCCTACCAATTTCCTGATAATAATGAATAGGCGATTGTGGAATCTGAGTATGAATAATGAATCGTATATCAGGCTTATCTATACCCATCCCCAAAGCGTTAGTCGACACCACACAATCAAACTTATTATCCATAAAATCCTTTTCCACTCTTTTTCTAGTCTCAGAATCTAATCTTCCATGATATGATGCAGATTTAAACCTTAAGAACTGAAGCCAATTTGAATATATATCAGTATTCGCCTGCGTCCCTGTATAGATAATACCTGTTTTCCCTAAGCTAGGTAAATACTCATACAGCCAAAAGAATTTCTCCTCCTCGCTACTAACTTCTACAACAGATAAACGAATATTCGGCCTCATCAGCTGCCCCCGGATTGGAATAAGGTCTGTTCCTACTTGCTCAATAATATCTTCCTGAACCCTTAGGGTTGCTGTAGCCGTAGTAGCAAGAACCGGGAAACTCTTAGGAAGCAACTTCACTAAATTCACAATTCTCCGATAATTCGGCCTAAAACTTTGCCCCCACATCGATATACAATGAGCCTCATCTATTATCACCATCGCAATATTCATATTCCTAGCTTCCTTTATCCACTCAGCATTCTCCATACGCTCAGGAGCTATATATAATATATCTAATTGATTATTTTTCGCCCGAGTTATAACATCTCCATTCTCTACAGTACTCTGACTAGAATTAATCGCTGCTGCCCTAATCCCCTTTTCCTGCATGCTTCTTACCTGATCACGCATCAAGGCAATCAATGGAGAAAATACAATAGTCACTCCCTCCAATTGAGTAGCTGGAAATTGATAACACAATGATTTACCAAAACCAGTCTTCTCAATGAATAATACACGCTTATTAGACATCAAACTATTAATCACCTGCCATTGCAAGTCATGAAAATGATCAAACCCAAATAACTCCTTAAGTTTTCCCTCAGCCTGTTCTCGTTCCATGTTTTTGATTATTTATCCTAATAATTTACCAACATATTTCAGGATCCTCCCCAATCATATCCTTCAGAATAGCTTTTGCTTCATCCAAACCTCCGATTTCATCTATCAATCCCAAAGACTTTGCCTTATCCCCTAAAACAGATGACCCATCAGCTATACTCCCGACAATCTCTCTCGAAATATCCCTATTCAACGACACATCTTCAACAAAGTTATCATGTATAATATTAACATCTCTTAATATCAAAGCCCTTTCCTCTGCCGTTAAAGCCTTATCAGGACTCCCAGAATCCTTATACTTCCCAGAACTAAGAACCTCATAAGAATATCCTTCTTTTTGATTATTACCCGCATTGCTCAAATATGAAGCTGTCACCCCTATACCACCAACATCAGAATTCCTTGAAGCCAGTATCTTATCAGCTGGACTAATAGCCCAATACGCAGCCGAAACCCCAATATCTCTAATAAAAGCAATAACAGGCTTCTTACTGTTCTTAATAGCGTTTGCAATCTCTTCACCTGCCACAGGAGACCCTCCTATTGAATCTACTTCAATTACCATAGCCTTCATATCGGGATCCATATTAACATGACGAATAATATTAGTAACAGACTCACTCGAAGTTACATCATAATTAAAGTATGAATCACCTTCAGCATGCTCCGGAACATATGTCAATAAAGTACCATGTAAATTTATTCCATAAACATTACAATTCTCATAATCTGAACCTGAATCAGACACTGATTCAGGAGATGACTCAGTTTCCGAATCCAATATACCACCAATAAACACATAAGATAAACCACTCCAAATAACAATAACAACAATCACTATCATTAACATTAAAGCTGATTTTAAAACTGTCAAAGGATATTTGTTCATTTTTTAATCATAATTATAATTGATTATAAAAAACAGCACTATAAAAAAGCGCTGTTTTGACGGTGCTGAACACTAATCATTGATTGAGCCTTAAATGGCCTCTGATTGTGGTGATGAACCAAATCATTCATGAGGTAATATAAGCATTGATTCATTTGATTGTCAATTTGTTAACAAATTTCGTTAACAAATTATCAGATTACTATCTGGCACAGCGGAAACCGATGCCCGCATAAATGTCCGAAGGGAGGGAAAAACTCGCCGTGAAAAGTCCTGAATAGTTTCCAACGGGCCAAAAGCCGCCACGCGCCAGTCCACCACCATCAAAACTCATATACAATCCAGCATTTTGAGATGAAGTATAAAGAGGATTAGGTCCAGCAGTTGGTCTTTCATAGTCATTAAGATTAGAATTGTTCCACTCTACCGAAATATCGGCATTATACCAATTTCCTGCCCCAGAACCTTGAGTACAAATATCACTATTCCATTCCGAAACATTACCAGATAGATCCCATATTATTTGTCCATTAGCAAGGTTGTGAGTTCTCTTTAAATCGAAGACTCCGCTAGGGCCCACAGTATCAGCCCCAGTATTATATTCATACCCTGTTCCAGTATTAGGGGCTACGTCAGTATTTTGAAATCCGTCTGAGGCAAAATGATCACTAGCTGAATACCCTCTAGATAAAACCCCTGAACCAACAGTGCCTGTACTCCAATTAGAGCCTTGTGCTGCAATGTGTCTTGCAAGAGTAGTCCATTCGGCATTGGCAATCAAATGATATCCAGAACCGAGAGACTGACATGCGGTAATAGAATCTGCCTGAGAGATACTTACCCAAGGAGTGCCAGAAGTAGTAGAAGTAGCAATTCCTCCTACATCCCTAGCCTCATACTTCATAACGAAAAAACCAAGGCCAGTGTTGACCCATCCGGTCTTGGTAGCTTCACAAGAAGCCGTAGCTCCTCCAAAAGATCCACTGCATGTCCATTTATATGGAACACCATCTCCACTTACACTACTTGGATTTCCTGACGAACAAAGATTAGTTGAAGGAACTGAAGGGTGTTCAATATTAGACGAAGTACCGCATTTACCATTTATATCACTTATATAGGTAAAAAAATAATAACCCCGACTCCCAATGATAAACCCGGCAAATCCGATAAATATAATAAATATAATCAACACAAACCCCAAAAATATATAGATTATTCTTGAAGCCTTCTCCTCTTCTTCAATTCTTTTTAATTCCTCTCGCTTCCCCATTTCGATCCCTTCCTTTTCACGCATCTCCTTCTCCAGCCTTTCTTTTTCCTCTTTTTCTTTTACAACCCTCTCTTCTTCAATTCTTTTTAATTCCTTCAGCTTACTCCTTTCAAGCTCCTCCTTTTCTCTCGTCTCCTTTTTCAATCTTTCTTTTTCTGATCTCTCCTTAATAACATTTAGTTTTTCTTTAGCTTCTCTAGCAATTACTTTTAATTCCTCCAGATTACTCCTTTCAAGCTCCTCCTTTTCATGCATCTCCTTCTCCAGCCTTTCTTTTTCCTCTATTTCTCTTAAAATTCTTTCTTTTTCAATTCTTTCTTGATTCTCTACTTCTCTTGCAATCCGTTCTCTTTTCCTCATTTCTTGAATACGCTCCCTTTCAAGCTCTATACGATTAGATTCTGCCTTCTTACTTTCATCATCAACATCATCACACTCACCTTTTTCTGGTATGTTTTTTTCACTGTTTCTATATATATTATTTTCCTCTTGACTCCCTTTTATATAACCTGCTCCTACTAGAATTAACTTTCCTAAAATCACATTCTCCTTCAATCCCCTTAACTTATCTTCTTCACCCCTTAATGCAGATTCAATCAATATTCTTGATGTTTCTTGGAATGAAGCTGCAGACAAGAAACTATCTGTATTCAACGCAACCTTAGAGATTCCTAGAATTATCACCTCTCCCTCGATAGGATGCTTACCGTCTTTTTCTAATTTTTCATTTTCTTCAAGCATCCTTGCCTTAGAAATAATCTCATCTTCACTAAAGAAGCTATCTCCAGAGCTCTTAATCTTCACCCTTGAGAACATCTGCTTAACAATGATTTCGATATGCTTGTCATGAATAGCTACTCCTTGAGAAACATATACCTTCTGAATTTCCTTAATAATATAGTCTCTAGTCACCGCTTCACCCATTAACTTATACAATTTCCTAAGATCTAATGAACCAGCACACAAAGGTTGTCCTTTCTTAATAACTTCATCCTTCTTCACTAATATTTCAGTGTTCAATGGCACTTCATATTCCATCATTTCTTCCTTTTCCGCCTCCTTTCCTTTCTTAATAGGTAAGACTAATATCTTTCCAGCTTTCTCGCTGACATCAACCACCTTTCCATCCTTAGTACACATCTCAGCTTCTCCCCTAGGAATCATTCTTTCGAATACCTCTTCGACTCTCAAAAGACCTCTCGTATAACAGGTTCTCATCGTTAACTGAGTTCCAGATTCTCCAATAACCTGTGCAGCAATTACTCCAACAGCTTCACCTAAATCAATTTCTTTCTTCCATCCAAGGTCAAGTCCATAACACTTCTTACAAACCCCTCTAATACATTTACATGATAGAGGAGACCTCACTATCATCTCAGGAATATTAAGCTCCTTAATTCTCTGAGCAGCCTTCAAAGATATATACTCACCCTTACTAACAATCGTCTCCTTAGTTTCTGGATCTTTAATATCCTCTAATGATACTCTTCCAAATAACTTGTGAATGAAGTCTTGATTAATTTCCTCTGAGTCTTTTCTATACATTACCATTCCTTGGTCATCTCCGCAATCCTCATCATTAATCATAACATCATGAGCAACGTCTACCAACCTTCTTGTTAAATAACCCGAAATAGAAGCCATAAAAGTATTATCAATAGTATCTTTTCGAACACTATAAGTAGAAAGGAAATATTCAAGCACATTTAACCCCTCCTTGAAACAATTCTTAATAACCCCGTCAGAAGGATTTGCTACAAGACCTTTCATTCCAGGCATTTGTACTAGTTGTGACCAAGAACCTCTCGAACCAGAATCAACAATCGAGAATACTGGACTCTTTCCATCGATAGCCTTAGGAACTAATTTTTCAATCTCAGTCTTCACTTTCTTCCATATCTCAATCACCTGACTAATCTTCTCATCTTTAGATAGCAATCCTTTCTCATAGTAATCTTCTACTACCTTAATTTTCTTCTCAGCTTCAGCAATCATAGCCTTCTTCTCTACTGGAATAGTCAAATCACCCATCCCCCAAGTAATACCAGACAATGTAGCATATCTAAACCCTAAGTCCTTAATCTTATCCAAAGTTATTGCCGCCCTACTGCCATGAATATCAACAATCTTATTAATTGTTTTCTTGACATTCTTAGAATCCATTACATCATTCTGATATTCAAACCCCTCAGGTAATTCCTCATTAAAGATAATTCTACCAACTGTAGTATCGATGAATTGATCACCAAACCTAACCTTAATCAAAGCTCTTAAATTAATCCTCTTTACATCATGAGCAATCTTTGCTTCTTCTGGTGAACCAAATATCTTTCCTTCACCCTCAGCGCCAGGAGCAACTTTAGTTAAGTAATAACATCCCAAAACCATATCCTTAGTAGGAATAGCAATAGGATCTCCAGTAGAAGGTCTAAGTAAGTTCATTGAAGAAAGCATCCTTTCCCTCGCCTCCTTTTGTGCTTCTTCTGACAAAGGTAAGTGGATAGCCATTTGATCTCCATCAAAGTCAGCATTAAAAGCTGTACATACTAATGGATGCAACCTGATTGCATCTCCCTCAATTAGTACTGGATAAAATCCTTGTACTCCTAAACGATGCAATGTTGGTGCTCTGTTTAATAGCACAACCTTATGCTTTACCACCTCTTCTAGAGCAGCCCATACTTCATCAATCTCATCCTCAATCAAACGAGTTGCTCCTCTCACGTTATATGCCAACTCCCTCTCAAGTAATTTCTTAATCACAAATGGTTTAAATAGCTCCAAAGCCATCTTCTTCGGAATACCACACTGGTCAAGATTTAGATTTGCTCCAACCACAATAACACTTCTACCTGAATAGTCTACTCTTTTTCCAAGTAAGTTCTGCCTAAACCTACCCTGTTTTCCAGCAAGCATATCAGCTAAACTCTTAAGTAGTCTTCTTCCTCCAGTACTAGCCTGAGTAGTAGTACCCTTTCTCATCTTGTTATCAATCAAAGCATCTACAGCTTCTTGAAGCATCCTCTTTTCATTTCTAACATGAACCTCAGGTGCCCCTATTTCAAGCAAATACTTAAGACGATTATTTCTATTTATCACTCTTCTGTATAAATCATTTAAATCAGAAGAAGCATATCTTCCTCCGTCAAGTTGAACCATTGGCCTTAAAGCAGGTGGCAATACAGGTAACACCTCAATAAACATCCATTCAGGCCTAACACCTGACTGAATCATCTCCTTAAAGAGCTTAAGCCTTCTTAGAATCACCCTCTTATCTTCAGAATAATTCACTCTTTCTAACTGTTCTTCAATCTTTTTAACCTCGTTCTCTAAAACAAGATTTTTAAAAAGTTCTCTGATAATTTCCGCACCAGTACCAGCATCAAAGATTTCCCCATACTTCAATGTTAGTTTATGAAAATCCATCTCACTCAAAATCTGCATCGGCTTAATTTCCGACACCTCTTTCTTAGCCTTATCTCTAGCATCCTTTAGATCAGCTAAAGACTCTTCTAATTTCTTCTCCTTAGCTTTTTCTGGTAAATCAGTCTTCTCAATCTCCTTCTTATACTCCTTAATCTTTGACTTGTACTCATCCTCAATACTCTCAAGAATATTGTTCTTCTCATCTTCATCTACTTTCGTAATGATATATGATACGAAATACACCACCTCCTCTACCTTATGTATAGGTAAGCCCAAGACCATACCAATTCTTGAAGGCATGCCCTTCAAGAACCAAATATGAGAAACAGGACTTGCGGGGCCGTCCCACAACTCTCATCAGCTAAAGATGAGAGTTCTTTTTTTGTACACAGAAAAAGACCCATGCCTTAAGCATGAGTCATTTTCTTTAGGTTATGGGCTATTGAAATTAGTAACCATTCTGTATTCACTCCTTTTAATCCCCTAAGATTGAAAGTAGTGAATTTCAGATTCTTCTTGATATTAGCAAAGACT
>Ga0302241_1000965_pt1 | contig 22979 bp, 17 predicted proteins | sample AAG_UR_Arg_MG_FD_193532 | JGI IMG/M metagenome (GOLD analysis project Ga0302241, IMG submission 193532) | Enriched activated sludge microbial communities from anaerobic digester in WTTP, New Holstein, Wisconsin, United States - AAG_UR_Arg | ecosystem: Engineered > Bioreactor > Anaerobic >... | reverse complement strand
GCGACTCGAAGGAACGAAGGAAGCACTTAACGGAGGAAGCATATCGTTTACAAGCATGGAACGACGACCTGGAAAAAAAAGAAATAAACCTGAAGAAATTCGAAAAAAATATCGAAGATAAACTGACAGCTCTGGAGATACCCCGTCAGGCCCTCCAGGACGCGCAGCAAGCACCCAAACTTCAATTAAACGTATCTGAACCCATTTTCGGCGATAAAAAAGTGAAAGTCGATAAAGAGGAATTGAATAAAATCCTTGACAGAGCTGAATTAAGCGTGAATTTAATCGCAATGATCGGTGAAAACGAAATTAAAATCACCCGGCAAAAAGCAGAACTGGACTTGTTAAAACAAGAACACAGTGAAGTGAAAATACTCGCCGACCGGCGCGCAGAACTGCTGAGGGAGCTTGAAAGCGATCACCGCATCGTGCTGCAGGAAAACACTCAAATCCGCGATGAAAACGCCCTGATGAAAAACTATATTACCGGCAGGGGCCTCACAGAAGATTTCGAGGATTGGGCCGGCGCGCTCCGGGAAGCGCAGACCGATCTTGAAGAAAAAGAAAATGAAAACGCTCCGATAAGAAATTAAAAAAAGATGATCCCCCCCTTAAAAGGGGGATTTTACGAAAAAACCGAAAAACGCCCCTTGCTATCACTGCATCCGCGAGGGGTGTTTTTTAAAAAGTGCTTAAAAACGCATGGGGTAGGTATATAATACCGCTAAAGAGAATTTTTAAAAAGTAAAAAAACCGAAGTAAGGCTACGACTGAATTTATCGACCCCATACGTTTTAATGCCAAACGCGCCCCCGGCGCCCCCCGGAAAATCCCCCCAGGCCCCCACCAATTTATTTAAATCTTTAAATGCTAAACACCCCCTCTCGGGGGAGTTCGTGAAGTTTAACGTCCCTGACAGGACACGTCCTAAGTGCATGTTAACTGCATTAAGGTAAATCTAATGCTTAAATACATCTTTAAGACCTTGGTTTTCTGCATTTAAAGAAGCGTGAGCGTTTCACGCTTCTTTTTTTTTAACCCAGCACCGTAGGTGAAAAAAAAAGGGGGGCGAAAGAAGCGTTCACTTAGGGATTGAAGAAAAACTTGAATGAACAGCTTCAAGCGGGGCAAAAAAGACCACATAAGAGTTTTTTACTCCTGTGTGGTCTTTTTTTACATTCAGCTAATTTTGTCCCAAAAGTTCTATAATTAATAGTTTATCTGCAATATCCTTAATAAAATGAGGAATTTCCTCTATATGTTGTGCTATAGCTTTAGCTTTTCCTGGTTTTGAAGAAATATGATATTTTTCAGAAATGGTTTGTTCCATTGAAGTATAGTCATCTATTGCTGTACGCAAATAGGATTCAAAGTCTTTACCGAAGTATGCATAATCGGCTCTAACAATACAATTTTCAGTTTCTGTATCCCATTCTTCTTCGCAAAAGATGCCATTAAACACATCCCTAGTCTTTGATGCATTCCTGTCACAATCAAATATGGCATAACAATTGTAACCGTATGCTTTAAATAACCTCCAGTACAAAGGGATTGCCTCCTTACCACGACAATTAACAATTTCGGTTCCATGTTCAGCTAAAGAATACCCACTACGTTTTAAATATACTGGCAGAGCAAAATATTCAGTAGCTCCCTCCACTAATATGATTGTTTCTGCAAACATTCCTTTTAACTGGTCTGAAAATAGTTTTGTTGAGTAAAAATCAATTATGTTTTCTGGTGACACACAATTCTCTGGAACACCTGACCCTATACAAAAATCGCAAAGTTGTTGAGCGGATAGTTGTATTGCTTTAGTAACTCCACCTTCTTTATGTACTCGTACAAGTCCATCTAAGTATTCTGCATCTATGAATTCTGCGGAATGTGTTGAAATGATTACTTGAATGCCACATGAACACATATCTACAACATATTCCTTTAACCATCTTTGAGCTAAGGGATGGAGATGGGCTTCTGGTTCTTCAATAATCAACACAAAGTTTTCACCAGTGAATACTTCCATATATGCTTTAACAAAAGCCATTAATAAGACTTGCTGTTCACCAGTGCCGAATTCTTCAAATCCACGAATATTATCTCCCTCTTTTGCATAGATCCGAAGTGACTTTGCATAATTGTTTGGATCATAGGCTGAAAAATCCACAGCCAATGAATGAACAAATCCTTTTACCGCCCCCTTTAGAGCTTCAGAAAATCGATTAAAAAAACCAGAGAATTCATCAGTCTGTTCAAAGGATGCTGTAATTTGATTAAAGGCTTGTGATAATTCATCTTTATGCTCTGTACTTAAGGCTTCATGTATCTTCTTTGAAAACTTACTTAACAGAGAGTAGCTACTACTATAATTAAAAGCACTCTGGATATTTCTTTCAGCATCAATCAAATAGGACTGACAGGCAGAACGCTGTTCGTTTGTGGGATATATTTTATTTCCACTGCCATCGTGCAAAAGATTATTATTAGCCTGTCCATTATAACCATAACTTACAGCTATAACGTCATATCCATTTCCTTTATTATCATAATATAAAGGCTTAGTAAATTTAGCGGTAATATGTGCGGTAGGATATTCATTTTGATTACGTTTAAAGTAATCACTTTCCAACATCTCAATATAAGTTGGATATCTTTCACCAAGTATTCTATTTATAGCTGATAATATATTAGATTTTCCTGCGTTATTCGGTCCGAATAGGACAAGTGGCTTATTTGGAGGAAGTTTAAGAGCCACTCTTTCTATCGATCGATAATGTTTAATTACAATTGCTTCTAACCTCAACCTTTCATCCCCCTAAATTAAATTACTCTGCCAATACTTCTTTAATAATCTGAGCCATCTGTTTGTTGTTTAACTGATCACGGAAATAAACAGTGTACCCATCTTTCGAGAGCATATCAAAGAAAACACGAGCACAATCAATTTTTGCTTTTTCTGTACCACGTAAGTCGGATTTATTTTCTACGTCTTTTGTTTCGACTACAATGTTAAGCTCTTTCTCACCGGAAGCCTTTCTTACAACATACATGAAGTCTGGACTGTACATTCCACCGGTAATAGTTGGTATGGCAATGCTGCTACGTGGAATTTTTCCATATACAATGACTTCTTCGATGTCCGACATAATATTTTTTTGTTCCAACGGTGAGTCATAAGCGAAAGCATCATATAAATACTTCTCGCTTGGTGTTCCCGGAGCTATCTTTGTGCCGATACGTCCCTGTGCGATATCTTCACGTGGAGAACCGTCTGAATAGGTGAGTGCTGTTGCACCAACAGGTGTATTGCTTTTTGCATAATGGAATCGACCTTGCAAATTATTGCTTCTCCAGTCATGAAATTGTTGGATAAACATGCTGACAGAATTTTCATTAATATGTTCTGGATTAATAGTTCCATTCCTCTTAACATACTCACACAATGCTTCATGCAATATTTTAATTGGAATGTTTGTAGCATTTGTGATCCTCTTAAGAAATTCATTGTAGGGAATAGGTTTGGATACTATATATTGAGCGCCTGTATCTGAAACAATCATCATCTGTGAGCCATCGCTCTTAACGATATCTCTGGAGCTAGTCATGACAATGTCTGTAAAAACACCGGGTTTTTCCAGCAAAGATAAAACAACTTTAGCCATATCAGCATCCAGATCATCATCATAGAAAAGTAGGTATCGTTGATTGATTGCTTCCCATAATTCGCGTATTTCACTGTAAACAGCTTTGCGGATTTTTACAGGTCTTGGTTTTGCTACATTTCGGTCTTTTACCTTACCTGAAGACAATCCTGTAGCAAAGTCCGGGTATTCTGCAAAGAAAGCGTCCCTTGTATCGGGTTTTATATTTAATCGCCTGTCTATGTAATGTTTATCATATAGTGCATCAAAAAGTTCATCTGAAGTCATGCCAAGCTTCTTGGCCACTTGTTCCAATCTTTCTTCGCTAATAGAAGAAGCTTGTGGAATTTCTCCGTTTATTTGGTCTATTAATCGTTTAGCAAAGTCTGCCTCTGTGAAGTCAACAATATAATTAAGCTGGAATTCTTCATTGGAGATTCTATTACCATTCTCATCTACAGGTAGACGTAAACCTCGTCCAACCTCTTGCAGTTTACTATTTTCACTTCCGCTAGAACGAAGTTTAGCTATCGTAAATACATTAGGGTTATCCCAGCCCTCTTTAAGTGTCCATTTTGAGAATAGAAAACGTAAAGTGTTATAGCTACCGTCTTTATTCTTGAAAGAGAGAAGATGTTTTTTTCCATGAAGGATGGTTTCTACTTCTTTTGCTATATCTTCATCCGAATCGCTATTGTCCTGTGAAAAATAGCCTGCATGGCAAGCAGAAATATCTGCAAGACTTGCTTCCAGATATGCCCGATATTCTGTATCATGCTCACTGAGGGTAGATAGCACCGATTCTATCCGTTCCTTAAGCAATCTCTCAAAAGCTTGCAATAGATAAGGGGTTTTACCTTCCTCGTTTGGTCGATATGATGATATATCATCGATAAAAAATAATGCCAATGTCTTGATCTTGAAATTGCGACCACAGAAGTTTGTTTTTTCTGTTTCAAAATGACGCTCAAGGGCAAGACGCATCATCTGCTCTTGATAAGAGGTCATATAGATATCCACATCCAATTCCTCACCAGTTGACTTTTGAATACCATTAGAAAACTCAACTGTTGATTTACCAATAGCATGAACCGTAATTCCCTCAAAAGCTTCATTAATGATAGATAGTGAATCTCCAGTTTTAAGAGTAAATGTTTTAGTCGATTCATCACGCTTTTTATACTGAAAGGTAACAGAATCCTTGCTTGTGATGGAAGTGATTTTCACCTTTTCTTCACGCTTGGATACCGGTTCAAAATGCTCCTTCGTTACTCCCTTTATCAAATTTTGATTAAAAGATTCACAGGCATTTAAATCATAGAGCAGGTTTTGGTAGTCTTTTACGGTTATTTTGTTTTTTCCACGTCCACTTGTAGTTTCAGGGAAGGTAGCACCAAAGCGTATAATACACTGTGGTTTTATTTCATCAACGATAACCTTAAATGCCTTCTGGTCACGAGAAAATCTGTGTGGCTCATCAATAATAACAACAGGGTTTGTTGCACGAATAGCATCAAGTGGTCTATAAAAACCTTCTACTCCATAATCATAGTCGTCACGGCTAAGCATACCATTTGATCGGACAACAAGTAGTTGCATATTAACTAATAATACATAAATCTTCTTCGTGTTCTGGCAAGAACCTTTTACAAAGTCGCTCACAACACTCGGGAAATAGGAGCGCCCCTTTTTCTTGTTTTTTGGTGTTTCTAGTACTCCAACCTCAATTTCTGTACCATAACCACAAACATCGGAAAAATGTCGCTTTACATATTCATCACGCAAAAACTGTGCGGTTCCTGCTTTAATCGCAAGTGAAGGTACAGCGATAATAAACTTATTAAGTCCGTAACGTTTATGAAGCTCATATATAGTATGAGTATAAACGTAAGTCTTTCCTGTACCAGTTTCCATTTTAATATCAATATTCAAGCAGTCACTAATAGGCATACTGCTTCGATATTCTGCAGGTATATTTTTTTGAATTTCTCTAATATTTGCAGCTAGTTTAGGGTCAGAAAGAGAAATACTTGGATTTTCATAAAATTGTACAGGAGAAGCTATCTGTACCCCATTCAAAGCAGCACTTACTGCATCTACAGCTTTTTGTTGGTGTGGTAATCCTCGTTGTAGGATAAGTTCCATAACATACCCTCCAATCAATAACGGATATCGAAGTTGATACGCAAGTTTTTCTCTGTATCCTTCAACCGTTTCAAATTAATTTTTAAAGCTTCCATTTCCGTCCATGTAAAACTATAACCGAATAACACCACGTTCTCAGGATTAAAGCTGCCGTCAGTTTCATATTTTACTACAATGGCTTCAATCGCCTTATTAGACAATTCCGGGTCAATTAGGTAAAGATGTTTTCCTATATAATAGCCATTGTATCCAGCAAAATTTAACTCCTCAGCATCTGCTGTAAGTCCATATCCATCTCTAACAAGCCACGTTGCAAGGACGGTAGGTTTTCCAAAATCACTAAGAATGTCTTTGTCAGCAAATAATTTATTTTCAGTAGGGTCAAACTTTTCAATCTTGTCTAGAGTATCGCTAGCTGGCTCGACAAGTGTATAATGCTTAAAGCCAAGATCCGCTGTTGTATCTGGATAATCAGTTTTTATTGCTTTTGCAGCTTGCTTAATACGATCCATTCCGATTTGATCAATAGTAGAATAACCACACTTATCAGCTATGCTGCCTTCTTTAACTTTCTCTGGTATCTGCACCATGATATATTTACGTGTTCCTCCATCCTCTGCATTAAGTGCCATAACGGCATGTGCGGTAGAGGCAGACCCGGAAAAGAAATCCAGAATAATTGCATCATTATCTGCGAAAGCAATAACCCTCTGTAACATCGCAGTCAGTTTTGCTGTGTCAAAAACAGTTTTCCCAAACAATCTTTTTATTTCGGATGAGCTTCCAACCAATAAATCCATCCAAGAAGTATTTAACAGCGTTGAATCTGTCGGTGGTATATAGTGTTCAGGTTTACCGGAATCGGATAGCCGAAGAAGATCACAGTCATCATCTTGATTTGAATACCATTCATCAATTTGTTCTTGTGTGATTGACTTTTCATCAACACCTATATCATTTAACATCTTTTTATAATTTTCGATGGCAAGATAACTACGCTCTTTGCCCCAACGCCACTGACCACTCTCTGGTGTGATTCCAAATAAAGGATACCGCATCGTTGGACGGTCAGTTCCGCGCCAGTGATTATTCCAAGAACCTTGACGCATATCATCAAGTAGTTTCATTTGTTTAGGAAATCTATAACTAGAATTTCTCGAATAAAATAGCAAGTATTCAACACTTTGACCAAGTTTATCCCATGTTTCAAACTGTGCTTGAACAGATTTTGCTCCTCTACGAATAGCGATTTGATTTCGAAAATTATCTTCTCCAAAAACATCATCACATAAAAGTTTAAGATTATGATTCTCGTTGTCATCAATAGAAATGAAGATTAAACCATCATCGGATAGCAAATCCCTAGCAAGCAAAAGACGTGAATACATAAACATCAACCATGCAGAATGAGACGCTGAACCACGCTTTGTTAGATCGAGAATACGTTTTGCCTGCTCTTCACTTATACTCAACTTTTCAGATAATTCCTCTATAGTAAAATTGAAGCTGTCATTGTAGACAAATCCGTCTGTTCCCGTATTATATGGCGGATCAATATATATCAATTTGACTTTGCGTGAATAGGACTTCAAGAGATGCTTTAATCCATCAAGGTTGTCGCCACTTATGTAGATATTTTCACTGTTCATATTTTCTGGTTTTAAGTTATGTCCCTCGTCTGGCACAACAACTGTTGTAGTATCAATTGAAGCCAGCAATCGGGCATAGTTTTTACCCAAAAACTTAAGTTCATAACCCTCTCCCGTTACAACAATCTTATCACTTAAAAATTCCTTAAACCGCTCAATATCAAAGGATCCATCTGCCTTAAAACATGAGGGGAAATTTTCTTTTAATACAGCCATTTCTCGACTGTTCGGTGTTGCACTATCATTGGCATTCATAATATCCTTAATCATTGTTATCATTCACCTTGCCTTTCTCAATTTTATCAGGTACAAACTCTAAAATATCACAAATGTCACATTCTAAAGCTGTGCATATTTTTTGAAGTATTTCTGTATTTACATTTTCGTTTCTGCCAAGCTTTGTGATAGTTGCCGAGCTAACACCGGAAAGGCGTTGCAAATCTTTCTTTTTCATATTCTTATCAATTAGTAACTTCCATAGCTTGTTATAATGTATTGCCATTATTTGCACCTCCCACAAATATTAATAATTATATCACAAAAACACGCTATAAGCAGTATAAATTTTTAATCTCACATTATTTTTCATCTGTTTCAATCATAATTTTCTATTTGCGAATTTAATCAAAGGAGTTCAAATCAAGGCTTTTAGACAAAAAAGTCGGAAAGTCTAATTGAAAAATCCAAAACTACAGCATTCAGCCTTCTTAAACTAAATACCGCTTCCGCTCAAATTTGAGCAAAAGCATAAGCATTACAGCCGTCTTTTTTGGAAAATAGACAGGCTGTTTTTTATTTTAAGGGTTCGAATCGATAGAATTCTTCGCTTATGGATGAGGAAGAAAAATATTTTTAAGAAAATCCTCAACTAATGTGTTCTACCAAGGCTATAAGGTGAGAGGAAAAATAATCCCCCAATGAAAGCATAGTTTTTCCCTCACTGCTCCTTGACAACTGAATACCCCGAAATGCAAGAGATACTTCAAGCAGAATATGCCATGACGATAATTCCGAGCGTAATTCTTGAAAGATAACGAGGTTGTGTCATACAAGGCAAACCCTCTGGAACCGTAGCGTTTCGGGTCATTAATAAAAGGCAAGGAGGTGAAGTAACTGAAAACAAAATATGATAACTTGCCGCAAATGCTTAAAGATATGCCACAGTTTTGCTGTTGGAAATATGAAGAGCGAAGTGGCAGAAAAACCAAAGTTCCCTATAACCCAGTAACAGGAAAAAGGGCAAAAGCAGATAAGCGGAGTACCTTTAAAGATTTTAGTTCGGCGATAGCTACTATAAGTGATTATGATGGTATCGGATTTTTGGTAGGTAATGACATTTGTGTTATCGACTTAGATGATTGCTTTGATAGCAGCGGTAACCTTAAGCCTGTTGACCAAAATGTTGTAGAGGCTTTTAGTGGTTGCTATATGGAACACAGTCCATCTGAAAAAGGGCTTCATATTTTCTTTAAGTCCACAGGCTTTAACTTTGACAAAACAAAATACTATATCAACAACAGAAAGCTGGGAGTTGAGGTCTATGTGGCTGGAGCAACAAACCGCTTTGTTACCGTAACGGGCAATGTGTATGCGAATGGTGATATTGCGGAGAAATCGAATGAACTACAGATGATACTAGACAAGTATATGCTGCGTCCTACCCCTGTGAAGCAACTACTGGATACAGAAAGTCAATCCTATCTGTCCGACAAGTCTGTTATTGAGAAGGCTTTAAAATCGGCAAACGGAGAAAGGTTCAAAGCATTATGGCAGGGAGATACATCTGGTTATGCTTCTGCCAGTGAAGCTGATTTGGCACTTTGCGGTATGCTGGCATTTTGGTGTGGCAGGGATATTGGACAGATGGACAGACTTTTCCGGCAGAGCGGCCTAATGCGAGATAAATGGAATAGACCGCAGTCCGGTAGTACTTATGGAATGATAACCATAGAAAAAGCTATCGCAAATGCTACTGAAATATACAAACCAGGTGGTAAGCGTTCATCAGCTACAGAAGATTTTGGTGAATGTTCTCTTGCTGACTTTAAGCCTGAGAGTAACGGTCGCTACCCTTGGACGGATATTGGGGCAAGCAGGCTGTTTGCTGATTATTATAAATCTTTTGCCCGCTTTGTTCCCGAAAGGAAAATGTGGTTTTGCTATGAGAATGGTATTTGGATTCCTGATGTCGGTAATCTCAAAGTGATGGAAATGTGTAAATCATTGGCCAACCAACTGCTAACCTATGCTTTGACTATTCAGGATGAACATCAAAGAAAGGCATACATTGACTATTGCCGAAAGTGGCAGTCAAGAAGATACAGGGAAACGGTACTTAAGGATGCGCAGAGCGTATATCCCATATCAATGGCTGAATTTGACCAAGACCCGCAAGTGCTCAACTGTTCCAATGGCACATTGTTTTTAACATCCATGGATTTTCAACCCCACAACAGCGAGGACAGACTCACAAAGATATCTGGTGTTAAGTTTGATCCAGAAGCCAAAAGCGAGCGATGGGATAGATTTATTCATGAGATTATGAGCGGAGATGAGGAAAAGGCAAAATTCCTCCAAAAAGCCTTTGGCTACAGCATCAGCGGAGACACTCGGTATGAATGCCTGTTTGTTCTCTATGGTGCTACAACTCGAAACGGTAAAGGTACGCTATGTGAGAGCATTCTTAAGGTATTAGGCAGTTATGGCTGTACCGCAAGGCCAGAGACTATCAGTCTGAAAAAGAACAATAACAGTTCAAGTCCAAGTGAAGATATTGCCCGGCTTGCAGGAGTACGCTTTGTGAATATCTCCGAACCTAGCAGAGGACTTGTCCTAAATGCTGCACAGGTAAAAAGCATGACGGGTGGTGACACCATCAACGCAAGGTTTCTACACGAAAACTCTTTTGACTTTTCACCTAAGTTTAAGCTTTATATCAACACCAATTATCTGCCCGTTATAACGGATATGACACTGTTTTCCAGTGGCAGAGTGGTGATTATCCCTTTTGAACGACACTTTGATGAAAGCGAGCAGGATAAAAACTTAAAACGTGAATTCGCCAAAGCGAAGAATCAGAGTGCTATCCTCAACTGGCTAATTGAAGGCTACCAGTTGTTAAAGAAGGAGGGCTTGACTTTACCTGATTCCGTTAAGACAGCAACAGAGGCTTATAAGCGTGACAGCGACAAAATAGCATTATTTTTCGAGGATGCCTTGGAGGAAAGTCCTAATAGTGAGGTGCGGACATCCGAAGTGTATGGCCGGTATCAGCGTTGGTGCAGTGCCAATGGATGTTATTCGGAGAATGCAAGAAACTTCAAACAAGCCTTAACAGCTATCGCCCGTGTAGAACGGAAACGACCACGTTCTGGTGGTGGAATGACCACAATGCTTATCGGATATAAGCTGACAGAAGAAGAGTTTTTTCTTATTTAAACACAGTGTAGCAGCTTGTAGCAAGAAAAACAGGTTATATAAAAAATCGCTCTCGTATAGAGAGTTTAGTTTTTACCTGCTACATCTTGCTACAAAGCTTAAAACCACTAAACCACTGGATACAACTCCATGTGTTAATACCTACCCCCTAGGGGAGTTCAAATCTCCACACCTTTTCATCTGGACAACGGGTGTGGGGCAACGCGTAAAAAAACGCGGTTTCAAACGGGGTATATACCCCACAATCCATTTTAATTTAGGAGGTAAACGATTATGGCAACATCAATAACTTATAATAGAGCGTTTTGGAATGTTATGAAAGGAAAAGAAGAAAATAATCAAAATCTAAGCGAGGGCTTTGATAATGCAGGAGCCTATGTCGCACCAGACGAGTTCCGAGAAGGCTTTAACACTGCTTTGGCAAAGGAGAATATATTCCGCAGATTTGCTACTGTTATCAATCTATCTTCTGCAGAAGGTAAAATTCAAGCGGTATCATCAACGGGTACAGCAGATTGGATTGAAGACGGGGATCCAATCCCTGAAAGTGCCGATGCATTTACACAGTATCTGGTGAAATCATACAAGCTGGCATCTCTTGTCAAGCTAAACCGCTCATTCGTCACTGATATGAACTTTAATCTTGAAAAATATCTGATGGGTGATTTTGCGAAGCGTTTTGGCAAGGCTGAGGAAAATGCATTACTTAATGGAAATGGCACAACTCAGCCAACAGGTATACTTACGGCAGACGCAGATGTAACTACAGCAGATAGTGCTACCATCTCTTTTGACGAGATTATTTCACTGTATTTTTCATTAAAAGATGAATACCGCAATAACGCTGTGTTTATCATGCACGATAATACAGCCATGCTTCTTAGAACCCTTAAGGATACAAGCGGCAGTTATCTGTGGAATTCTTCAGATAACACCATCTTCGGAAAGCCTGTAGTTACCTCTCCATATATGCCTACAGTATCAGCAGGAGCAAAAAGCATAGTATTCGGAGATTTATCTTATTACTGGCTGATTGAGCGTCAACCAATAACAATAAAGAAATTAAGTGAATTATACGCATTGCAGGGGCAAATTGGATTTTCTGCTTACGAGAGATTGGATGGCAAGCTAATTCAACCGGATGCTCTGAAAATATTACAAATAAAAGCTTAAATAATGGATTAGGCACTGAGTCATCAATTCTGCTCAGTGCCAGTTCCTTCAAAACATCGGACAGGAGGTCACGATATGGAAAATCAAAGTAACAGCCGCACAACCAAATCCGATATCGGAGGTACGGTCTATGTGGTGGAATCACGAGTAAGTGATTCAGCAAAGGAAAGTGCATATTCCAAGCTGAAACGACTGATTACAGTCAACGCAAAAAACCTTTCAAAGTTATCAGATAGTTCAAGTAAACCCACGGAAATCAACTCGACTTCTTCAAGGTAGTACGGTAATATACATAGTGCTAAACCGCTTGAAGACTGTCGGAAATGGAGGATAAAAATGAATAGACAGTCAACATTTAGCACTATACGTAAATCAACATTAGCATTTGAAGAAGCGAAAATTACTGCTCTTTACTGCAGGCTTTCACGTGATGATGAGCTTGCAGGAGACAGTAATAGTATAGTAAACCAGAAGACAATTCTAAAAAAGTATGCTGAGGACAACGGTTTTCGCAACATCGAATTTTATGTGGATGATGGGGTCAGCGGTACAACTTTTGATAGACCAGACTTTAACCGCATGATTGCTGATGTAGAGTCCGGTAGAGTCGGAACGATTATCATCAAGGATATGTCCCGATTCGGCAGGGATTACCTTAAAGTAGGCTATTATACCGAGATTATGTTTCCTGAAGCAGATGTACGATTTATTGCTATTAACAACGGTATTGATAGTGCAAACCAAGCAGACAGTGATTTTACACCGTTTCTTAATATTATTAATGAATGGTACGCTAAGGATACTAGCAAGAAAATCCGTGCTGTGTTCAAATCCAAGGGACAGTCCGGTAAACCACTCTGCACCAATCCGCCTTACGGTTATATTAAAGACCCTGAAGATAAGTTGCACTGGATAATAGATGAGAAAGCCGCCGAAGTGGTCAGAGATATTTTCCGACTGTGCATGGCTGGCTTTGGACCCACGCAGATAGCAAAGCAACTTGAAAAGCGATGCATTGATACACCTACGGTTCATCTTCGTAAAATGGGTATTAACACTCCAGCAAGACCACCAGAAAACCCATATGCTTGGTCGGCTCGTACCGTAGCAGATATTCTGGCTAAAATGGAATATCTAGGTCACACGGTAAATTTCAAGACTTCTAAAAAGTCATATAAGAGCAAAGTCAAGATATTAAATAATCCAGAAGATTGGCTGGTTTTCAAAAATACCCATGAAGCAATTATTGATAAGGGTACTTGGGAAACAGTGCAGAAAATCAGAGATGGCAAGCGAAGACCATCGCGATTAGGTGAAATGGGAATGCTTTCTGGCATGATGTTTTGTGCCGACTGTGGGGCAAAGCTGTATCAGGTTAGAGGCAAGGGATGGACACACGATAAGGAATATTTCGTTTGTGCGACTTACCGCAAGAAAAAGGGTATGTGCAGTTCACATCAGATACGCAATGTTGTAGTGGAACAGCTTTTGTTAGAAGACTTAAGACGTGTAACCTCCTTTGCCAAAGACCATGAACAGGAATTCATCCGTATAGTTATGAATAATTCAGAAAAGGAACTTGCCAAAGAACTCCGCCAAAGTCAAAAGGAATACGAACAAGCACAGACTCGCATTGCTGACATAGATAAAATCATTCGAAAGCTATATGAGGACAATGTGATGGGCAAAATTCCCGAAGAGCGTTTTTACAAGATGTCGGCTGAATATGAAGCCGAGCAGAAGGCACTGGAAGAAAGGATAACCAAATTAAAACATACCATTGATACAGCAAATGAACAGTCCCTCAATACCGACCGCTTTTTGGCACTGGTTAAAAAGTACACAGAAATTACAGAATTAGATGCAGAGATTATTAGAGAGTTCATCGACAAAATTATAGTATTCAAGGCTGAAAAGATAGATGGCCGCAGAACCCAGCGGATTCAGATTTTTTATAACTGCATTGGCGCTATCGACTTACCAAAATAAACGAAAAAACGGCATAGCCGAATATCAACGACTATGCCGAATTTTTCAGGAATTATAAATCCCTATCTGACCGCTCCTAAAGCCCCCTTTTTTTCACTCTACATACTCTACCGGCGTTTTTTAATCAGTCGCAGACTGGCTTTATGACCCCTCAATACCGGTGGAGGGGGTAGTTTAACCTATAAAATACCGGTGGGGGGGGTAGTTTAATTTTTTCACTCACGATTTTTATATTTTACGGTGATTTTTCCTTCTTCATTTCGAGTAACGTTAAAGGATATATCGGACAGTTCTTCAAGGGCTGGGTAAAAACTTTCCTTAAAATCATTTATTCTCTTACCACGGGATAAGGCCTTAAACCATTCATCCTCAGTTAAAGTGACCCCCGCGTCCAATTTTCCCATGACCAGGAAATCAATGAGCTTACTTATCCCCCACTTATAGGTAAGGATCCTGCTTATATTTTCTGTCAAGCCGGCATTATCTATTAAAGACTTATCGGGGTGCAGCTCACAAGTTGATCCGCCCCTGCCGGTCCCGGTAAATTTCACCCTGCCTGCGTGCAAGCCGAGTCCGAAATATATAATATCTTCCTCCGGCCGCTGGACCCTGAAGACTGTTTCAATGTGATCAACAATTGAATCCTTCAGGTCATTTCGGCCGCTTCCGTTCACCGGAATCGATAAAATGTCATAAAGGTCCCTCATCCGTAAAATCATCCTGTACTTATCGTCGCTGTACTCGTCTTTAACAACAGAATACTTCTTCTGATGCTGTAAAACATGGAGCACTGTTAAATAATTCTGAAGATCCCAAGGGGAAAGCGAAACGGGTTCATAAAGGGAAAAAACGCTCTCTCCTACTTTCCAGGGCGCAGGCCTGAAGTCCTTTATTCTCGCCCGCTGTGTAGCCCAAATTCGTCCCACAGAGTGGACAAAACTAAAGGGAACCCTTGCGACTTCCCCTGAATACGGTTTTCTGTTCATCCTCTTTTTCATTTACATCACCGTGCTGTGGAAGAATATATCGTTAACGTTCATACGAATGAACGGATCCATGCCCATCATGTTATCCGCAAGAACGGCGGGACTGTTGGGTGTTTCTTTCAGCGTGTCAAGAGGGTCGAAGCCCTCGTCTTCCTTCATTTCTTTATTTTCCGGGTCATTTTTTATTTCCTCTGGTTGCGTCTCCGCCAGATTTTCCTTTTTCACCGCACCATTCGGACGCTTATAAACACTTTTTTTACTTGCCCGTTCCTGTAAAACGCCCTCCGGCCCGCGGACCAGAATAATATCTTCAGGGCGGGCACAGCCGTTTAATTTCGAATAACACAGCTTTAAACCGCTTTTATCATCACAGGAACTCAGCGTTAAATGAAGACGCGCCGAATTCGAGATCGTGATGCTGCCTTTCGCCGCTTCAACTGTATCGCCCAGCTTATTTAAGGTCGAGCTTTTATTCGTGTGCTGGCAAATCAACATCGCGCAGCCGGTTTCCCTGCAGATGCGCTTTAAGGCCGTCATAAGGGTCTTCATGTGGCTACCGTTGTTTTCATCGGCGGAATGCAGGCAATAAAGCGGGTCCAGAACAACAAGGCGCATTCCGGCAGACTGGTTTTTTAACCATTCAAAATCCTCTTTATTAAGCGTTCCGTCAGCTTTTACGAGATTTAATTCTTCTCCGAACATCGAAGCGACGTGAAACATTTTCGGGTTCGGAATATTTCCGTCAAGCCCCTGCCGTAATATCGCATTTCCGCGGTTTAACAGATCTTCTTCGTCTTCCTCGAATGAAAGATATAGCGCGGGGCCCGATTTTTTAATGCCGAGACTACAATAGTCATAGCCAGAGGAAACGGATAAAGCAAGGCATTGGGCGAAGAAGCTCTTTCCCGTCCCGCCGGTGGCGGTTAAAAGGCCGACTGTTCCGGGTTTTAAGCCGAAAAATATCCAGTCGGGGGCTTTATAAGGAACGTCGGCGCTGAAAGAAAGCCATTTCGGAGTCGCTCTATCGTTCATCGGAAAATTCCTCGGACGTAGGATCGAAATCGGCGGTCGCCTTAAAATGCAAAGCGGGAATTGTATAGCTGGGAAAATTTTTTAACCACTCGTCCAGATCCTCAACTCGGTACATAAAGCCCTGTTCGCTTTTACCGAGATCAATAAATGCCGGCGCGGGATACCGATCCCTGCCGAAAAAGCCCTTATTCCGCTGTTTCCGGAAATTGCAATACTCGATCTCCAGATACGCCGCCGCCTCTTTTGTGCTGAGGAGCCTCTTAAACGACACTGACTCAGACTGCGTTTTCTTGTTCATAGCAATACCTCCAACAGATGTATTTGTTATCTGTTGAGGGAGATTATTTAATGAAATACTGCTAAACAAAAAGGCATAAATGCAGTAAACCCAGTCATAGACCGGATTTACAGGACACCGCATAAAGTGTATATAATATTCGCAATAGTAAGTCTTTAAGGTACAATGGGAGAGTGCGGGAGAGTGTATTTCTAACTGAAATGCGTTCCCTATGCGTACCCTAAATTAAGGAAATGAAAAAGGGCTTACGGGTCGAAACCCGTAAACCCTTGATATTACTGGCGGAGGCGTGTGTGAATCGAACGCACCGGGACCGGCGTTACCGACCCCCACCGGATTTGAAGTCCGGGCCCAGCACCAGCTGAAACTCGCCTCCGCGAATACGAGAAGATTAACAGAAAAAGCCAAGAAATACAAGGCTAGGTCAGCATATCGTGCTGATTATGAGCTTTCGCCTCTCGGCGTGAGGAGCTACGTCCCACGATGCGTCGAAATACGATTTTGCGGCATCCAGCTGCTCTTGTGTGTTGTAGTATATCCTCATGACAGTTTCGCCTGAGCTCAGTTTGTCTCCTATTTTAGCGAACAGCCTGACCGCGACGGCTCTGTCTATGACGTCGTCGTGCCTGAACCTTCCTCCGCCGAGAGCTCTCAGCCCTTCTCCTATCATAAGCGCGGAGAGCCTCGAAAGATATCCCGCCTCTTTCGCTTTTATGTCGTAAAAATACTTTGCCTTCGGAAGTATCCCCTTAGGATCATATACTGCCTCTGCCCTGCCGCCTTGCTCCCTTATCATCTCAGCAAACTTTTTCAGCGCCGAACCGTCATCCAGAGCTTTGGCGCAAAGGGACGCCCCCTCTTCGGGAGTTTCTGCGACCCGTGCCATCTTTAGCATATGCCCGCCAAGCACGGTACAAAGCTCTCTTGTATCCGACGGCCCCTCTCCTTTAAGCACGCAAATTGCCTCGTAAACTTCCGCCGAATTGCCCACCATCTCGCCAAGCGGCTGTTCCATGTCCGTTATCACTGCTGCGCATGATTTGCCAAGGCGCTTTGAGACATTAACCAGCTTTTGCGCCAAATTCACGGCAGATGCCTCATCCTGCATGAAAGCTCCGCTGCCGCACTTTACGTCAAATAAAAACCCGTGCGCGCCTCCGGCAAGTTTTTTGCTCAGTATGCTTGAGGTTATCAGAGGTATTGAAGGTACGGTCCCCGTTACATCGCGCAGCTTATAAAAGATCCCCTCGGCCGGCGCCAGCTTCGCGGAATGTCCTGAGACGGCACACCCTATTTTCGTGACCTGGCTTTTAAGCCTTTCAGGCGAAAGATGCAGGTCTATGCCCGGTATGGATCCCAATTTGTCAACGGTTCCTCCTGTATAGCCGAGCGCGGGTCCGCTTAGCTTGGATATCTTAGCTTTGCATGCCGCGACAAGGGGCACCAGCACGAGCGTAGTTTTGTCTCCCACACCGCCTGTGCTGTGCTTGTCGATTATCGTATCGGATTGCGGATAAGATATAATATCGCCGGAATACGCCAACGCCTCTGTAAACCATATTATCTCGTCGTCGTCGAGACCGTTCAGAAATGCCGCCATAAGCCATGCCGCAAGCTGATAGTCAGGTATGGAAGCGTCCATTGCGCCTGCGGCAAGGTACCTGAACTCCTCGGCAGAGTGACGTCCGCGGTCTCGTTTCTTCTCTATCAGTTCCAGTGCGCTGTACATTTCAGAGCCTCATCTCTTTCAGGAATGCCGATATAAGCGCACAGAGGGAGTCAGCGGTCCTGTTCATCGAGTCAAGCACTTCCTCATGCGATAGTTTTTTATCCGTTATGCCCGCAGCGTAGTTTGCCGCACATGATATGCCGCAGACTCTGATGCCCATGTGCGCGGCCGCTATCACTTCCGGTACGGTGGACATCCCCACGAGGTCCGCGCCCATGACCCTTGCCATACGAATCTCGGCAGGTGTTTCGAACGAAGGGCCGCAGAAAGCGATGTATACCCCCTTTGCAATCTTCACTCCGATGCTGTCCGCGGCTTTTTCTATGTCCTTGATAAACTCGCGATCGTAAGCCGCAGTCATATCCGGGAACCTCGGTCCCCATTCGTCGTTGTTTTCGCCTATCAACGGGTTCGTCCCCATGTAGTTTATGTGGTCCTCTATGACTGTTATCGTCCCCACCGGGATGTCTGTGTTTATGCAGCCGGATGCGTTTGTAGCGATAAGCGCCCTTATCCCTAAGCTTCCAAGCACCCTCACGGGGAATGTGACTTCCTCCATAGTGTACCCCTCATAGTAGTGCACCCGTCCCTGCATGACGGCTGCAGCATGTCCCTCCAGGTTCCCGAGGATGAGTTTTCCCGCGTGTCCGGGTGCGGTTGAGCGTGGCCAGTACGGTATGTCCGCGTAAGCGATGACGTGACGATCTGTTACTTTTTCCGCCAGTTTGCCGAGTCCGGAGCCGAGGATTACGGCCACATCCGGCTTGCTGACTGTGTTTTTTTCAATGTATGCGACGGCTTCTTTAACCTTGTCAGACAGCAGCACAGTTATTCCTCCTCATGTCTGTTGGATCTTGGGTGGTATTTGTCGTAATATTCGCGGATCTCAGTGTCGAGATGGGTATATTTCTCCGTGGTCATTATGGATGAATGTCCGAGTATCTCTTGAAGTGTCCTTTGGTCCATGCCGTTGCGCAGCAGATGCGTGGCGAAAGTGTGGCGCAGCACATGCGGATGCAGCCTGGACACCGGTATTGAGGCCGCTTTGCCGCGTTTGTGCAGTATATGCCATAGAAACTCTCTCTGCATTTTTTTACCAGATTTTGTTAAAAAGAGCCATGGGAGTGAGAGTTTGTCCATTAACGGACGATATTCCGATATATACTCCTCTACCTTTTTTCGTACCGCGCCCACGTATGGGACGACTCTTTCTTTGGCTCCCTTACCCCTTGTGTATATAAGTCCTCCGCTTGCGTCAATGTCTTTAAGTTTAATGTTGCAAATTTCCGACGCCCTCATCCCAACCCCGTAGGCAAGCTCTATTATGGTTCTGTCCCTTTTCCCTAAAAGAGTTCCGTCCTCGCAGGCGTTGATGATTCTCTGTATCTCGCCCTCCGTCATTATTTCGGGCAGTCTTTTGTCTTTTGAGGGCAGAGGGTCAAGCTTGGGCATCTTCTCAACTTCTCCGTCGTAGACGAGAAAGCGCGCAAACGAGGCAAGGACCGCGGCATTGCGCTGCACTGTGCTTTTAGACTTGCCAAGGAGCATCTGATCGCGCAGAAAACGAGAGATAGCGTCCGCTGTAAGCTCTTCTCCGGAAAAGCCGGCTTTAGAGCAAAACGACGCCCATTGCCTCATATCCGACGAATAGGCCGCAAGCGTGTTTTTGCTGCATCCGCGCTCCAAAAGCAAGTAATCTTCAAACCTGCCGAGCGCTCTTAAAAATTTCATTTCCTCAGTCTCAGTCAGCGGCATTGCATTTCGCTCTCTCCGTCATATACCAAAAATAAGCCATGATGGTCTTGGCGTCCTTGATCTCTCCCGATCTGATCATACGGCCTACTTTTTCCGGCGGGATCTTGACGACGCTGAGATACTCGTCATCATCTTCGGGCAGTTTAGATTCTTTCATATCAGTGGCATAATAAAGAAAAATTTTTTCTGTTGAGTAACCCGGGGAGGAATAAAATTCAAGCGCCTTATCAATCCTTGAGGAGATAAGCCCCACCTCTTCCTGAAGCTCCCGCTGAGCGGTTTTAAGCGGATCCTCTCCAGGTTCCACTATGCCTGCCGGAATCTCAAGGACATCCTCGTCGACTGCGTGGCGGTACTGCATGACCATGTATATGCCGCCGTCTTCCGCTACCGCAAGGACGGCCGCAGCCGGCTTATGCTCCACGACCTCGCGCGGCTTCACGCTGCCTGACGGGAAAAGGACTTCGTCAACGCGTAAATTGAGTATCCTGCCATCGTATATCTGTTTCCGCCCGACTATGTTTCTCAGGAAATGGGCGCCGCTTTCCATAAAATCCACCCTCTTGAATATACGATATCTAAGACTGACGCTTATTCTTTGCAGGTGCCTTAATAATAACGAGCGGCTTCAATTTTGTTGTTTTCTAAAGGCTGTCTCCGATCTTAAGCCTGCTGCCTCGGAACCATTCCGCGGCGTTCAATATTTTTCTGCCCTCCGGCTGAACGCTGATAAGCTTAAGCGCGCCCGAGCCGCATGCTATGACGGGCATTCCGTCTGATAAGGCTACAACGGTGCCCGCCTTGCCGCTTTCGTCGGAAGGCTGAGCTTCATAAATCCTGAGCCGTTTCAATTTTACTGTGCAATAAGTCCCGGGAGAGACGCTCAAAGCCCGCACCATGTTATAAAGCCTCTGAGAGGATTCGTTCCAGTCAATTTTCCCCTCATCTTTGCCGATTTTTGGGGCTAAAGAGGCTCCTTCTTCCGGCTGCTCGGTGAATACCCATTCGTCTGAGCCGATATCGCATATATAGTGAAGCAACTCTTCTGTGCCTGCTTTCGCGCATTTCAGGAGCAATGACGCCGTATCGTCGGATTTTTCTATCTCTACGGATACCTGCGAGAGCACGGGACCTGAATCCATTCCTTTATCAAGCTTAAAGAGTGTCACCCCCGTTTGGGCGAGCCCGTCCATTATCGCCCTCTGTATCGGAGCCGCTCCTCTGTAGGCCGGGAGCATTGACGGATGGATGTTAATGCATTGCAGACGCGCCATTGACAGAAGAGGTTCTTTCAAGATGTGCCCAAAATCAATGACGAGGATGAGATCCGGGATGTTGTCCTTCATCCATTCAAGCAGACCGGCGTCCTGGGATATTTTTTCTGTCGTATGGCAAACAAGTCCAAGCTCCGAAGCCGCCTCATAGACCGGGGTGGCGTGCGGCGCAAGACCGCGTCCTGCCGGTTTGGGCGTATTTGTTATCACCCATTCCGGCCTGATTTTTTCACATAGCAGCCTTAAACACTCAGCGGCAAAAACACCGGAGCCCATAAAGCCGATTTTAAGCATATCTTTCATATCGCCTCAGTCGCTTTTTTTAAGATTCTCTTCTTGATGAACTGTCTTTTCAGCGGAGAGACCCTGTCGATGAGCAGTCTGCCGTTTAGATGGTCGATCTCATGCGAAAAAATGCACGCCAAAAAGCCTTCCGCCGTTTTTTCGTGTTCGTTTCCAAGCTCGTCCTTGTACTTGACGCGAAGTTTTTCCGATGTCTCGACCTTTTCATATATCCCGGGGAAGCTCAGACAGCCCTCCTCAACGGTCGCAGTCCCCTCTTTCTCTAATATCTCCGGGTTGATCAGCACATATTTTTCGTCATGATGATCTATGACGATTATTTTTTCCGACAGGCCTATCTGCGGAGCAGCAAGCCCTATGCCGTCAAAGAGATACATCGTGTCCCACATGTCGTTGATGACCGATTTAAGCCTCTCGTCGAAAACCGTTACCTCCTGCGTAGGTTCGCGAAGGATCGGGTCCGGATATATTCGAATTTTTCTAACAGACATTGATTTGTCGCCTCCAAACACTTCGCTTCTTCTGGCTTATAATTTTAACAGAAAATCCCCATGCCTGTATAAAAGGCATGGGGAAAACGCTGTACCTGTTTTATGGCTGCTTTTTTAAGCCTCTGTGTCCTCAGACTGCTTCAGGAACTCGCCGATCGTTACGTTAGTCTCTTCCTGCGGCAGATGATTGTTCTGACTGTCGGCCCTTCTGCGGTCGCCCGAGGCGCCGCGGCGGTGCTGATGATCGTCTTTCTTTTGCGCTTCGCCTGTCTGAGGCTGCTCGTCGCGAGGCGCACGCTTGGCCGGTTCCTCGTGAGCAGGGCGGAGGCTCAGGCGAATGCGGCGTTCGGCAGGATTGACCTCAAGTATCCTTGCCGTGACTTCCTGCCCCTCTGCCAGCACGTCCTTGGGGTTTTCCACCCGCTGCTGGCTTATCTGCGATATGTGGATCAACCCCTCAACGCCCTCTTCAAGCTCTACAAACGCTCCGAAGTCGGCCAGTCTCACTACTTTGACAGGAACCTCCTGGTCCTTGGCGTATCTTTCTGCCACGTCCTTCCATGGATCGTTCAGCTGCTTGTAGCCCAGGCTTATGCGCTTGCGGGCCGGGTCAACCTCGATTATCGAGACTTCGATCTTCTGCCCTTTTTTGAGTACTTCTTTGGGATGCTTAATCCTTGTCCAGCTGAGGTCGCCTATGTGTATAAGACCTTCGATGCCGGGCTCTATCTCTACAAATGCGCCGAATTCGGTCAGGTTGGTGACTGTGCCCTCCGTGGTCATTCCTGGCTTCCATCTGTCTGCCACTGTGTTCCACGGGTCGTCAAGCGTCTGTCTGATGCTTAAGGATACCCTGTTGTTCTCTTTGTCGATACCAATCACCTTGACCTTGATATGGTCGCCCTTATTAACGATATCCTTAGCTTTGGCGTTGCGCTGCCATGACAGTTCGCTCACATGTACGAGCCCTTCCACCGCACCCAAGTTAACGAACACACCAAACGATGTGATGCTGCTGACGTCGCCTTCAAGCACGTCTCCTTCGCTGACCTGATCGTAAAATGCCTGGCGGAGAC
>Ga0302241_1000961_pt1 | contig 23135 bp, 21 predicted proteins | sample AAG_UR_Arg_MG_FD_193532 | JGI IMG/M metagenome (GOLD analysis project Ga0302241, IMG submission 193532) | Enriched activated sludge microbial communities from anaerobic digester in WTTP, New Holstein, Wisconsin, United States - AAG_UR_Arg | ecosystem: Engineered > Bioreactor > Anaerobic >... | reverse complement strand
TGGCTGCAAAAAAACTTAACCGTAAATTTATCGGTATTGAAAAAGAGCCTAAATATTATGAGATTGCCTGTCAGCGATGCGGTTTTTAGCATTACCGCTAACGGCTACGGGTATGACCAGTGGCGGATTACGAGTACAAAACTTTCAAAATACGATACAGAATGAACGAAGCAAATAACTTACAAATAGCAGAAAAACCGCCATTGGTTATACCCGATGTTAGCAACTGCCCTTTTTCTATTGTCTTTAATGAGGACTGTATGCAAGGTTTAAAACGCTTTGCAGACAATTATTTCGATTTGGCAATAGTTGACCCGCCTTATGGGATTGGTATTGCTGAATGGGACAAAGAAAGACCAACAGACGAATATTGGGAGCAGTTATTTAGAGTGTCTAAAAATCAAATTGTGTGGGGTGGAAACTACTTTAATTTGCCAATAAAACGCCAATGGATATGCTGGGACAAATCAGTTATAAAAGCTGGATATTTAGGGAAACGAGAGTTTGATGAATTTGAATTGGCGTGGACTTCTTTTGATGGCAAATGTAAAATGATACGGTTTTCAGATATTGGGAATATGAATGGATTTGACGGCAAATTGAAAGTTGATTATACATTTAAAGGCAAAATACATCCTTGCCAAAAGCATATAAATATTTACGATTGGATTTTACAAAATTACGCAAAGCCAAATGATTTGATTTTAGATACCCATTTAGGAAGTGGAAGCAGTAGGATTGCAGCGTATAAAGGTGGGTTCAACTTTGTAGGATTTGAAATAGACCCTGAATATTATGAGAAACAAGAAAAGCGTTTTAATGACTTTAAATCACAACTTCGGTTATTTTAGCGGTGTCGGTGGCATTGCTGGTAACACCTTAACTGGTTCTATGAATATGGGGGGGACGGCAAAAATTGAAACACTAGAGATATTCAATTGCGAAAAAATGTATAACTTTGTCGCAGAACAATACGAATACTTAAAACAGCATTTTAGAATTAAATCAAGATACTACGATTAAATGAGCAAACCACGTATCAATAAAATAAAAGCAAAAAAGATAATCCTATCCAAAATGGAAGAGGGGTTAACATTCAATGATACGTATGCAGCGATATGCAGAAATATGCAGTTGTCGGAAAGAGCCTTTGCAAACTATTGGAAAGAATGCCAACAAGAGTATAAGGAGCGTCAAAATAGGCTCGAAAAAGAGAAAGACGACGTAAGGGTCGAGATGGAAAAAGAAGCCGTTAAATACGATATATTGAGCCGTTTTGAAAGGATGGAGATTGCCACTAAGATAGCAAGGAACAACCCAAAGCGGATACCAACCAAGTTGGATGCAAACGGCAATCCAATTGAGTACTCACTGGTTTACAATTCAGCAGCCGAGGTGGTCAGGGCATTGGATTACCTGAGCAAGATAGATGGCGATTACGCTCCAGAGAAGCAGGAATTAGAGCACAAATACTCAAAAGATACTATTCAACACATCAGGGATGCACTCGGTATCGGAGATAGAAAACGGGTTTAGCCGAAGCGAAAAGCAGTTAGAGGCGTGGGCGTGTTTCCTTTCGGAAAATGCTAAGTTCATAGGCTATGGTGGGGCAGGTGGTGGTGGAAAATCCTATTTAGGCTGTGATATATTCTCCACGATGTGTGTAACACATCCTGAAACAAAATGGTTTTTCGGGCGAAATACCCTGATGGAAGTGCGGGATTCAATGGTACACACGTGGCGAAAGGTATGCAAGGCCAAGGGTATTGATGGCTGGCGGGTAAACGATAGGGGAATATTCTTTGATAATGGCTCCATCATTGATTTTTTGGAGTTGCAATACTATCCACGCAAAGACCCTATGTTTGAGGCATTGGGTTCAAAAGAATATACAGGTGGTTGGATTGAAGAAGCGGGCAACGTTCACCCGTTGGCATTCGAGGTGCTAAAATCAAAAGTAGGGAGATGGCACAACGAGGAGATAGGGCTGTCAGGCAAAATACTGGTAACGTTCAATCCAAAGAAGAATTGGCTATACCACACCTTTTACAAGCCATACAGGGATAATAACCAAGCCGAAGATACAAGATTTATTCCCGCTCTATATTCAGATAACCCGTGGCTGCCGAAAGAGTATATCGAAAATCTAAAAAACATCAAGGATAAAAGCACAAAGGAAAGGTTACTAAACGGCAATTTCGATTATGACGACGACCCAACCGCACTAATCCCGTATGAAAAAATAGCAGCAATATGGAGCAATACACACATAAATCGAGATTATGCCAATAGGTACATAACGGCTGATATAGCGAGGTACGGTTCTGATAAGGCTATTATCATGGTTTGGTATGGCTTCGTAATAGTGGATGTGAAAGTTTACGATATTAGCAGCACGGTACAGATTCAGAATACCATCAACACCATGCGCAGCAAGCACGGGATACCGGCACGAAACTGCATTGCCGATGAGGATGGTATCGGTGGAGGGGTAGTGGATAACTGTGGAATCAATGGATTTCTAAATAACGGGAGGCCATTCGATAGTGCTTACTACAACCTGAAATGTGAGTGTGCATACCATTTGGCCGATACCATCGGGAGTATCTATTTTGAGTACCAAGTGGCTGAGGATGAACGGCAGTACATCGAGGAGGAGCTGGGGCAAATCAAAACCTATCAAGCGGATAACGACACGAAATTAAGGATACTCCCGAAGGATAAGGTGAAAGAGAATATAGGGCATTCACCAGATTGGGCGGATAACTTCATTATGAGGATGTGGTTTGAGTTGGGCTATTCCGAATATGACCCCGATTTCGTAAGGCGGGTGGAAATGTTAATATAATGTTGAAAAGTTTATTTAAATTAAATAAAAATAGTTTATCTTTGTAGCAACCAAAAAAAATACTACTATGGCACGTTTCAATGTAGGTGAAAAGGTAAGGGTGAAAGCCACGGGCGAGGAGCTGATTGTGGCTGTATCCATATCCACGTTTGAGGGTGGAACGAATAAAATTATTTATGAACTTTCCGATGGCAAGCGTGATGTTTGGGGGACATACATATCCAATGGAGTTCATTACAACGAAGCGGATATAGTGGCTGTGGATGCAAGGCGGGATGTGAAGCTAAAACTTGTTGATGAGCTTTCGAGGCTCACTCACGAACGGGTGGCTCCGTACCTTGCAGAGAGTGAAACCCTGCTCAAGAAGGAGATTAACCGAGAACTGGTAAGGCAGGGGATGTTGCCGAAATATCCTGAACAGGAGGTTGAGCAGCAGATTAAGGCAACCGAAACACCAAAGGAAGTAAGGAAACCCGCAGGGAGAAAACCCGTAAAAAGGGCAAAGAAATAACCATCCCGAAAATGGGAGTGGCGGAAAAACTGCCATCGTTAAAATAAAGTAACATGACGATAGAGCAGCTACAGGAAATAATCAACAAACCGAACACGAATGAGGCCGTTTACCTATTAACGCAGAGCGATCTCAACCTTCCATCATGGGCTAACGATTTAGAGCCTCAGTATAACGAGATGAAGCACGCCATCATGCGGGACCACCTACGATACCCGCCAAAAATGCGCAATGGTGTTGACGAGCTCAGGCGCATACCCTTGGCAAAGCAGAAAGAAGCCGTTAACAAAATGTCTCAATCCATTTTTTACACCGATGTGGTGCGAAAGTATGATATACCGATTGATGACAGTGCAGCGGACGAAGCGAAAGAGGCATTAGAGATAAATTACAAGGTGCTTAATGCTGTGGATAGCCTGAACATGGAGAGAGGAAAGGAACTCTTCAAATCGTGCCAAGTGGCCACCGTTTGGCGTTTGGAAAAGAAACGAACAACGATAAAAGGCAAAACATCGGAGTTTGCATTAACTCACAACCTCTATTCCCCGGCGTTAGGGTACAAATTGTACCCTTATTTCAGCGATGAGAAACGGTTGTTAGGATTGAGCATTGGCTGGACGGATGCAAGGGATGCCACCATGAAGTTAATCACCTACGTTGTGGGTGCCGTGATTACCTATGAGAATACGGGTGGCGGGTGGAAGCAGTTAGATATTGAGCAGAACGATTTAGATGTATTGCCTGTTATCTACACATGGATTGATGAGCCTGTTTGGGGCGGCAAAGGCGGAACGGCACTGGTGGAGATAATGGAGGATATTCTCTCCAAGCAGATGATGTACATTGATAAAAACACCGTACCTACATATGTTATCTATAAAGGCGAAGGTGGCCGAGTGAGCAAGGTGGAGGAGAAACCCGATGATTCGAGGCGGGTGATCGTTGTCGAAAAAGGCGGTTTTATGAATGCAGTGCAATGGGAAGGGGCAAAGGATGCCGTTGAGTGGCAGTACCGAACCATTGAGGAGCAGTTCTATCAGCAAACGCAGGTGTTCAACAACTCACCGAGCGCAATGCAGAAAACTCCCTTGAGTGCAGATAACAAGGAAATACTGCTATTCGATAGCAAGGCGCGGGCAAAGGACTATGGCGGAGAGTACGTTTATATGCTCACCGAAGAATTTGATCTGGTGAAAAAGTTAATGGCCGTTCAGTTTCCCGTATGGGCTAATCAACTTGAGATGCTGAATTGTAGAAGCATTATCACGCCGTACAGTGTACGTTCGCTCAAGGATAGGGCAGAGAGCATTAAGATAGCACGGGATGCAGGGGTAATAAGTATCGAGCAGGGCGTTGAAGAGCTGGATGTGGTGGATAACGTGAGCAATGAGGTTGAGCTGATAATGAACGAGAGAAACCAAGAAATTAACAATTTGCTGTAAAAAATGGATAGGTTTGATAAAAAACAACGGGCTTTGGTAAATCGGTTGAGTGCCGAGTTACGGGCTATCTATCTATCCATCATTCAGCAAGTTGCCAACATGAGTGTTAACTACTCAAACTTGGAGTATGCCTTTGCGAACCATCCCGACCTGAACAGAAAGGTAAATGAGTTAATGCGAATGATGCACTCCGATATTAATACTTTGGTACTAACTGGCGTTCAGGATTGCTGGGAGATTGCCAATAACAAGCATGATTTGCTGTTTCAAACGGTATTTGGCAAAAAGGCGAAGTTGTTACCATCGAGGGCATTGAATCGGTATTTAGCACCCAATATCCATGCGAGGGATGCGTTTCTCAACCGTTTGGAGGGAGGGTTAAACCTTTCTCAAAGGATATGGAGAAATACGGCACAATTCAAACAGGAGTTAGAACTCGCACTGGAGTTCGCAGTAAGCAAGGGGCAATCGGCCAAGACAACAGCAATACAGATGAGTAGATACCTTAACAATCCCATTGTTTTGAGAGAGAACGTTAATAGCCGTTTTGGGGAACAGAGGTTGCTGAATGCTGTGGATGTGGCAAGGCCTGGTCGGGGGATGTACCGCTCAAGTTACAAAAATGCCATGAGGCTAACGAGAAACGAAACCAATTTTGCCTATGAATCGGCTCAGATGCTACGGAGGCAGCAGCAGGATTTCATTGTTGGCATTAATATAAGTGTTGCTCCGAACTACGATATTTCGCTGGATAAGGGCGGTATTGTTTGCGCAGATTTACAAGGCACGTATCCAAAGGATTTTGATTTCAGCCAAAAGTGGCACGTAAACTGCCGATGTGTAGCAACAAATATTCTGAAAACACGTGATGAGATTGATGAAGATACCGAGCGAATAATCAAAGGGCAAGAGGTAACTGGAGAGAGTGTAAATCGAGTAACCGAAGTAAGCAATTTGGATTACATAAAAGAAGTTGAAGAACTAACAAAAAACTGGAAACGAAGACCCGTGTGGTTAGAAACACTAAAAATGAAAACAGCATGAGCAAACCGATTACGATAAATTTAGCAACGTACCCGAAAACTCGCAGATACTGTGAGCAAGTTCTCAATTCACTCCGTGGCATTAAGTGCGATGCCGTTCGTGTTTATTTGAATGAATACACCGAGGTTCCTGATGAGTTCCCGAAGGATGAGAAATTTCATTACCATATCGGGGAAGAAAATATCATGGATTCCGGAAAGTTCTACTTCATGCGAACGGGTGAATACTACTTTACCATAGATGATGATTTTATCTATACGCAATCCTATTTCACCAAGAGCTTGCGATTTATGCAGGAAACTGGATGCGTGGCGGTAACCACATACGGTAAGGCATTGAAGCCTAAACCGCAGCACTTCATGGATGCACACACGGTAATCCCGTGGAATGAGGATGAGGAAACGCCATACATCTGCAACGTGGCCAGCACGGGGTTATCTCTATACGATACTGATAAGGTATTTATTCACTCCAACTATTTCAAGTATCACGGCATGACCGATTTGGAGGTAGCAAGGATGTTGCAGGATAAAAAGTTCCCGATTATTTGTAGGCCGCACACAACGGATGAGATTGAGTACATTGCCGGGGATTACCACGAAACGCTATGGGATAGGAGAGAGGAGTTATATGGAAAACACGCTGAAATACTGAACTCCATACCCGAGTGGAAACTTTATGAACATAAAAAAGTATTGTGGCTAACAAACTACATACATAGTTCACTAATCAATGAGGAGAAAATAACCCGAAGCGGGCAGTACCTTTGGATTCGTGCATTGGGTTCAGATGTGAAACGCTGGGCTGAAATAATCAACAAGGAAAGCATAAAGAGCTACGATATTATTCACATGAATTTGGCACCGAACGATTTGGATTTAGCACTTGAGGTAAGGGCTATTTTGGGCAAGGATTCAGAAACGAAACTCATCTGCCAAGCCGATCACTCGGTTGATATAATGAATGGAGCGTTTAACTTTCAACTGCTAAAACAGGCTTTAAATGCAGCCGATTACGTAATGGGTGTTGAGGAGTATCAAATAAAACTATTGAAGCACTTAACCGATAAGCCAGTTCTATTCGTTCACAATCCTATTGATATTGATTTCGTTCGTGGCGTGGCCAAGGCACAGCAAGAAAATAGGATAGGGGTAATTTCTCACAACTATTTGGGCAACGAGGCGTATGTTGCACAAGCGTTCTATGATAAACGGTATCCTGTAGATTTGCTGTTCTATCAGGGCGATGATGCCATTCGATTAATGAAAACCTACACGAATGTTTACGGCAGCACAGATTACCTGAAATACTTACAGTTACTAACTCAGTACAAGGTATTGGTGGATACTCACCTATCCTATTCCATTGGCCGTTCCTGCATGGATGCAGCTGCATTGGGTATTCCTATGATTTGTAGTGAAAGGAGTGAATCGGCAAAGTACCTCTATCCCGATACGCTGGTTAACCCGTATGATGTAGGTAGGATTTCAGAGCTAACGGATAGGCTGATGAGCGATATAGTTTTCTACAAGGAGGTTGCCGAAACGGCACACGAGAGGGCAAAGGAGTTTGATTTATACAGGCTAAAAGATAAACTTTTGGAAGGAATATTTAACTTAAAAAACTAAAGCGATGAAGGAAAAAATCTTTGAAACTTTGAAGGGCGCACGTGAGCAAAACTCACAGGTAAGCGACCGCACGTTGGAGGGATTGGCAGAACAATACTCCAAGCTGATAACCACCGATGAGCAGTTGGGTAATTTTGATGCAAAGGGTGTGATTGAGAATTTGCAGGGCAATATCAACTTCGTTTTGAAAACGGAAGCCGATAAGTTGCAAGCAAAGCACAATGAGGAGTTAAAAAAACTCGAAGAGGAGAGAAAAAAACTCTTAGAACGGAAACCGCCCGAAAAGCAGGATGATGAACCCAATTTGGAGGTAAAAAGCCTCAAGGAGCAACTTGAGAAATTAACAACGCAGATGCAGGATTTACAGGCGGGTGCTGTTAAAGAGGGGCGATTGGCCAAGCTACGGCAAGCCTATGCAGGGATGCCGAAGGGTCAACTCGAAGCTGAGGAAGCTCTTTACGATTCGGTGTATGGGAACATGAATACCGATACATTCAATGCGGTTATTGCACAAAGAGAGGCTGCTAACAAAGTCTTTATTGAGCAGGCCAAAGCGAATGGATTGGATTTCAGCGTTCCATCCAGAGCACGGGAGGAACATCAGGATGGGCAAACACCCGTGTTGAAGCAAGCCCGAGAATTAGTTAACAAACAAAAACAAAAATCTGAGAAATGAAACAAATCCAAACGTATGAAGATGTTTTGAGCCGAAAAAACATCATCAACAAGGACAGGGCGTGGGATATTCCGGGAGGTGTCAGCATCAAGCCTGACAACCTCATCAGAGGGAGATTCCTACCAGAAGGAACGCCCGTGGCTCCACCCAATGCTTCTGGATACCGCAGGGTATGCAAGCAGGCATTGGTGCTGGAGGGTTCATCGGCACAGTTACTTATTGTGGATAAGAAGTTTAACCACTTCAAAGAGGGCGATATTGTGATGAAGTCGAAAGGCACGTCCAATAAAGCCTATAAGATTGCAAGTGTTTTGGCAACGGCTGGCGATAAAGAGGTTTTGAAAGTTTCAACCGTTATTGCAACGGTTACAAAATCAACAAAGCCGTTCTTAATCTGTGAAGCCGCTACCGTTAGGGTTGGTACTACTTCTACAACAGAGATTAAAACGAAGAGTACGCCCGATTGTATTACGAAGTTTGGCATGGAGGTACCAAATGCTGACCTTGTCATGCTACCGGTTGGGGTATATACAAGGGCTGATGTGTTGGAGAATACCATTGCTGATCCGTATCTTGACCAGTTGAAGCATATTAACGTTATTAAGTATTAGGAGGGATTGAGTCATGGCAAAATTACAACCGATAAATCCTACTGGCCAACTATTGACCATTGAGGATATCAGAGCGTACTACACCGAGAATCAACTCCCGACCGCAGCGATAGATGTGCATTTCCCGCTATCGCAAACGTTAGATGGTTCATGGCGTACTATCATGGGGCAAACCAATAAGCTTAACATCGCTGCTGACCCCATTGAGAGCAAATCGAGCATTCCCGTTTCGGGGCGCAGGGGCTATAAATCCGTTCAGGGTGAGTTGGCCACCTTTGGTAAGGCCTTTGAAATGGATGCCGATGATTTTGAGCGTTGGCACAAATTGCAAGAGAATTTTGCACGTATGCAGAACGCTGATACTGCTGCACAGCTGCTGGCCTTTTGGGATGATGATTTAGCCAATGTAAGGAGAGCATTGGATAACGAGCGTAGGTATCTATGCTACTCTTTAATCAGCAACGCCTGCTCGATTAGTTTCGCTGCTGCCAACAGCCCGTATTTGCGTGGCTTGGCCGCTATGGAATATCCTATTGAGAGTTGGCAGAAAGATTATCATTCTGATAACAACTGGAACGATGCGTCGAAGGATATCATTGGCGATATTCAAACCTACTTTATCGAACCGGCAAAGACGAGGGGTTTCAAAATCCGTAGCATAAAGGTTAGTTCAACGCTGTTTAACTACATTCGCAAGAATACAGCCATCCAGAAGTATTGCGCTACGCTGGTTATGAACATATACAACACACAAGCACCTCCTACGCTTGAGGCTATTAACGCTATGCTTGTTGAATACTTTGGCGTGGATGCAATTCAGTTCGAGGTAATTGACGACCTGATTACAAGGGAGAATGCTGATGGTAGCTATACCACTGCCAATCCTTTCAATTCCGTTGTTGCAGTTGGCTCTCCCGAATCAACTGTTGGAAGGTTCCAATGGAAGCAAATCTACACTGAATCTCCACAGCGTGAAACGCAGGAATCATTCTTTATGGTGGGTTCTTACAAGGAGGAGAAGGATGTGCCTTACGGAAAGGTTTACGGCAAGGCTCATGCTTTCCCTGCTGTGGATGCATACAATCAGATGATATTCTTTAAAACCAATGCGACAGGCTGGTAGCAATGAAGGTGGGAGAAGCCATACAAGCGTTAACGAACTATCCGATACCCGGCGGAACGATTGACCTCGTTTGTGCAAAGCGTGGTTTAGTTTCCACAGCCGAGGTATCGTTTAACCGTTCGTTTAATTTGGCCAAAGCAGATATTTACCTGTGGCTTTCAAAGGCTCCTAATATCCGTGAGCAGGAGGTAACTATTTCTTTTACCGAAGCAGAGCGCAATGCTTTGAAAAGGGATGCGAATAGTATCTACGATGAATACGGAGAGGGAGGCGGAGGCAAAGTTGGCTATGTAGGTGAAAATTTCAATTCGATATAATCATGGTTGAACTGGGTGAAATATCATTCTATACGGGTACAAGCACAACGGGAACGGATAGGTGGGGACATCCCCTACCTTCCCGACCCAGTTGGAGCGTGTATTATCCCTGCAATATCAAAGCTCAAAAACGTGAGCTAACAGTTTACGAAGGTGGGCAGTATCGTAGGGCTAACTATGTAATCCTTGTAGATGAGAAACACTTGGGGACAGCCGATTATTCGGATTGCAAAAAGGTAAGGTTGAAGGATAGCGATTGCAAGTGCATAGGCACTCATCAGGTTATCGCTAACAGCTATCAGAGATTAACGAAACAAAGGCAGATCATAGTATGATTAAGTTTGGCATGAAAAGAGGGGCAATAGATGCAGCGAGGCGTGAGATTCGTGCTTACAGCAAGCGGGTTGAGAATGCTATACTGATGCGTCTGGAGTTCGTTTTAGAAGAGCTGAAAAATCATGCTAAAACCCATGCCGGGTATAATTTTCACACGGGCAACCTCAACAGCAGTATCGGTGGAGGCGTTTACAAAAACGGTGCACTAGTAAGCTGGAGAGGCTTCGAGGTGGAGCAGGGCGGTGATGATGGTGCAAGGATTGGCATTGAGTATTTGAACAATGTAATCCTGAAAGGTAGAAGTACCTACTCCGTTGTTATCGTGGCCGGCATGGAGTATGCTTCATTTGTCGAGAACTATTACAATAAGAACGTTTTGGCGCAAACGGAAATGATTGCGGGTGAGGCGGTTGAATGGGCTTTTAGGGTATTGAAATGAAGACGGCTAACACGATAAAGGCGGATGTTAGGACGTTACTTGAGGGTAGCGTTTTAAAGTCATTCATAACCAGCGAGGGCGGGGCTATTTACGTGGACACCCGCCCCACTGATTCAAAAAAACCCGATTGCGTTGTTTCGCTTATTTCAGGTGAAACGGGGCAAGCATCCACCAAGGGGCTGCTCATTGTCAAAGCGTTTTACTCGGATGAGCTGCTAAACGATACTTGGTACGAGAATATGAGCATGGGCCATACACTTCAAGAGTTGCTATATGGGTTTAGCGAATCGCTAATGGGCAACCTGAAATACAACTTTAGCCGATACGGGCGACAGGTATTTTCTGAACAGCCGAAAGAGTTGGAGGCTTCACACCAGCGTTACGCTATTTTGAGAATGAATTTTAACATTAATAACCATTTGAAATGAAGAATTTTTCAGTAAACATAAAGAAGATTTGGTACTCCGTAACCGATGGTCAGGGTAGGCCAACGGATTGGATTCCGATGATTGATGATGTGAAGGAGGGGACACTGGCAATAACGCAGGGTACTCCTTCCGTTACGCCGCTAAAGAATGAGTTAGGCCAAACCAAGGCGAGTAAAATCGAGGCGAGCCAAAAGGAGATTGCGCTTGAGATTATTGGCCTTGACCCTAACCTCATTCAGAAGTTTGCCGGGGGTACATCAACGAATAGTGGTGATACCCATGAGTTCAAGGCAACGTTGGCACCGAACTCACTGCAAAGGCTTGGCATTATGGCTCTATCAGATAATAACGTTCTGTATGAGTTGCCATACGTTGAGTTCAGTGCTGCACCGCAAATTGATAATACCGCAGATGGACAGAGGTTCGTAGTGAATGGTGCTGCTCTCTATCCTTTGGATGGAACTACGAGTGATTTCTACTTCACCATTCTGAATGAAACGGCAGCGAAGAAGGCAGCAATAACAGCTTTTACCTTTGCTAATATCGTAGGCAACGCTACGATTAACTCAACGGCTAAAACCGTTACGGCAACCGTATCAAGTGCTGGCAGTGCTACATCAATCACCCCTCACATCACCGTGAGCAAGGGTGCTTACGTAAGTTCACCGTATAGCGGAGAAACGAAGGACCTTGCAACCACTACGGATTACGTTGTTGAGGCAGCCGATGGCACTAAGGAAACTTGGAAGGTTAAAGTAAATCAAGGCTAATGGGCGCAACCGTTAGGGAGTTGGCTAATCTGGCTTCGGGGCGACCCGAGGGCAAGATGTATGTTCGGTTTATGGGGGTGAAAATCCCCATAGACCTGACATATCTCAAAGTTAAGGTAGTAATTCAGTTGGCTGGATTTAGCGAAAAGATGAGTTTCCCCGAGGAGGATGGAAAATTATACATCAACTTTGCAAAGAACTATCCCGTGCTGATTGATTATGTGGCAACAGGATTGGCCAACGGGCGGAGATTGGCAAAGTATCCAATTCGCAGGGCATTACGGCAGATGAACAACAAGCAGCTTCATTACCTTTTCGATATGGTTGAACGGCTGAAGGATGAAGAGAGGTTTTTTTTTGCCTATCAGCTCATAAAAAGAGGGAAGTATCTGATTATAAGCAAATCAGAGGGGAAACCATCTTTGGAAGGATAGCGAAGTATCAGAGTATCGTAAAGGGTGAAAGTGATAGCGAAGTGAGCGAAATGCCTTACGTAAAGATGTTGCTAAAGTTGGCCGATTTTCCCGATACGGAAAAAATAAAAGATAAGGATAAGAAAGAAAAATTTGAAAGCGCACAGGCCGAGTTTGAGGCAGCGCAAAAACTCTTTGGATAATGGGCGGACTGCATTTTGAAACCGATATAGATAAGAAGAAATTCGATGTCAAGGCTGCTGAATTAGAAAAGCAGATGCAGCAGTTCGGTAAGGTTGCCGAGCAGCAGGGTGGCGTTATCGAAAAGGGTATGCAATCAGCCGTAAGGGGTGTGGCAGGGTTGGCAGCAGCCTACATTTCACTGAACGCAGCCGTAAGAGCCGGGAAAGAGGTTGTGGGGCACTCCATGAAGCTGGAAACGGCCATGCGAAGCGCAAGCACCATCTCCAAAGAGGTAACCGAAAACTTGGATGAATACACAAAGGCCATTGAGGATTTAAGCCGTACCAGTTCACAATCGAGCGTATCACTGGCCACAGCATTCAAAACCATTATTTCGGCATCATACGAGGCCGATGATGCACTACACTTACTTTCGATTGCCGATAAAGCCGCAGCAGCAGGGTTCGTTGATATTGAGGTAGCAGCCGATGGGGTTACTACTGTATTAAATGCGTGGGGCAAAACCGTTGAGGAGAGCGAACGGGTAAGCGATATTTTCTTTAAAACCATTGAACGAGGTAAAACCACGTTTCCCGAACTGGCAGCGAATATAGCCACGGTAGCACCGTTAGCCGCCTCATCAGGTGTTAGCTTTGAGGAGGTATCAGCAGCCATTCAAACGCTAACAAGGCAAGGAACGCCAACGGCCATAGCCATGACCCAGATAAGGGCTGCACTGGTGGCCATGAATGAAAATCTTGGCGATGGGTGGAGCAAAACCATGACCTTTCAACAGGGTGTAGAGATGATGGCTCAAAAGGCTGGTGGCTCCATGAATGCCTTGAAGGCGATGGTAGGCAGGGTTGAGGGTGTGAATGCTATACTGGCCATGACGGGGAAGAACACCAAAAGCGCAAGCGAAGATTTGCAATCGCTGGCCGATGTAGCGGGATTAACAGGCGAAGCATTTGATAAGGTAGCACAGAGTACAGAATTTCAGATAAAATCACTCAAAAACACACTACTGGCGGAACTGGCTCCCATCGCTGAATCGGCCAAAAAATCCATCGGTTACTTGGCTAACATGGTGGATAAAGGGTTGAAAAGTGGCAACTTACAAGCAGTAGTATCAGGATTGACACGTATGGCCGTTGCACTTGGAGCAATCAAAGGGGCTTCGATGGCCGTTTCGGCAGTAAGGAAAATAGGCATGAGGCTGCATGAGGAGGAGCTGGATATGCAGCGCAAGGCATTGGCACAGGCACTAACAACACAGAATGCAATCGCACTGGGATTACAGCAGGAAAAGGCATTGCGGGATGAGGCTACACAGGCCATCAGAGATAAGCTGGCAGCGCAGTTGATGGAATTAAGAGCAGCCAAAGCCGCAGCCATTGCCGATGCAGCCACGATTAAGCAGAAAATAATCAACACCAACTTGGAGATTGCCCAGCATAGAAAGAGCTTATCGATGGCCGTGGCCGAGAAGAATTTAACACAGGCGAAGTTGGCACGGGAAAGGATGCTCACAGCGCAGAAACAACGGGATATTCTGATTGATAGCAAAAAGATAGCCACACAGAAAATTGCCAATCTACAAACGAGGTTGGATAATACGCTAACCACCGTAACCATTGCAAAGAAGAAAGCCGCAGCCGTGGCCAATAACTTTTTGATTTCCTCGTTCAATAAGTTAAAGGCAGCATTGGCAACTAATCCGTTTGGATTGGTAATAATGGGTATTTCGTTGCTAATTCCGTTAATTAAAAAATTATCAAGTGCAACAAAAGAGGCTTCAGCAGCTCAAAAACAGTTAAAGAAAGATTTTGAGGATTTTCAGGATTTAGAAGATGAATACAAAAAGATTGAAAAACGGCAAGCGATAATCGAGAAATTAACACTTGAGCAGTTAGAAGAACAGAAACGGGCTATTGAAGAAAAAATAAAAAAGGAGCAAGAGTATGGCGTTGCTATACTTGAAAACCAAGAAGCAATAAAAGAGGGGAAACACGTAATTGAATATGAAGCAAGCGCAAAGGCTCAAGCAGCCGTTTTAGCACCAAAGGCCATGCCGTTGCTTGGCGGGATGTTTGTTAAATCAGCCATTAAACAGATTGGCAAAGAGATAACCGAGCAAGAAAAAGAATATTTAAAAGAGCTTGAAAAAGAGGAGGAAAAACGGCAGGAACGGCTATCTGAACTATTGGAGTTTGAAAAGAGTATCGAGGCCGAAATACTGAATCGGGGCGATGTATCAGTTGAGGCTTCTAAGCGTACTATTGAGGCAATTGATAAGGATATTGATGCACTCAAAGAGCAACAGCGCACCGTTGCCGAAACCAACGCTCAATACTTGGAGTTTCAGAAAGAGATAAACAAGCTGGAGGCCGAGAGAGAGCGAATAACGGGAGTAGAGCCAAAGGCAACGAAAACCTTTGAGGAGCAGCTAAGGGATATTAAACAGGCTTATGAAGATTACGAAAACCAAAGATACATATTACAGGCCGAGGGCGATGATAAGGGATTAGAGCACCTTGAATTTACCTTTGAGCAGCAAAAGGCCATTGCTGCTGATTACATTTCCTATTTACAAAGGCTATGGGAAGATTCCAATATCTCGGAAGAGCAACGAAAGGCCATAGCAGCCGAATTAAGGCCATATTACGAAGAAAAGGCCAAAAAGGTACTGGACAGCCAAAAGGCCGAAATGGAGGATTTGCAACGCATTGTAGAGGAGAATCAAAAGGCATTCGACCAACGGGCGAAGCAGCATCAGAAATACCAAGATGATAGGTTAAAACTTATCAAAGAGAAAAAGAAACTTGAGGCCAAGCTACTAACCGCCAATGATGATGAAGCCGAGAAACTAAAAATACAAATACTCAACATAGCATCTGCCATTGAAGTGCTGGATACAAAGATAAAGTTTGGCACGGAGGAGGGTATTGCGCTCTATAACAAAATGTATCGGGATGTTAGCAATGCCAACAGGCGAATGATTAAAGAGCAGATCGAGGCCATAGAAGCGTATCTACAAACCATTGATAAAACTCATGACGATTGGGATGCACTCAACCAGCTGTTGGCAGCAGCCAAAAAGCGGTTAAAGGAACTACCCTATGATGAGTTGAAGACGCTTGCGGGTGCGTTCAAAGAACTGGGCGATGCCTTGAGTAGCGTAAATCCTAAGCTTGGGGTAATGGTTTCACTTTTGGGCGATTCGTTGGATATGGCAGCCGATATTTACAAGGCCATAAAGAACGATGAAAACGCATTTGAAACGGCCGTTAATGGTATGGTTCAGTTGGGCACAATGGTAATACGGCAGATAGAAAGGAATAAGAAAGCTCAGGAAGATTGGAACGCTGCTATACTACAAACAGTTCACAATATGCGAATGCTTCAGCTTGAGGCATTGGATTACGCTCAATCAAACATTTTCGGGGTTGAGAATCCGTATGCACGGGCAATGGCTGGTGCAACTCAATACGCTGAAACGATTGGTATGCTTCGTGATTCGCTCAAAGATTTGGAGCAGGGGCAAATCCAAACGGGTATGAGAAAGGTATTCTCGGGTGAAAATGTTGCCTCGGGAGCCGTGTATGGAGCAGGGGCAGGTGCTGCCATTGGAACAATGATTGCGCCGGGGATAGGTACTCTTATCGGCGGAGCCATAGGATTATTCGTAGGGGCTGGGATAGGCGCACTGGCAAGGGAAACGGTTCCGGTAATGGAGAATCTTGTGGATAAGTTTGGTTTTATTTTCGATTTTGAAAACTTTGCAATTAATCCCGAGATACTGGCTTCGTACGATTTACTGGATGAGGCCACAAAGAAACTGGTGGATAACTTCGAAGAGTTGATTGCTAAGGCAAAAGATGCACGGGATGAGATTACTCAAAATTTCAAAGATTTAGCGGGCGATGTAGGGGCGCAGCTAAGCAAGGCACTCCAAGAAGCGTTTATCAATGATGATGTTCAGGGGGCAATGGATGATTTCGAGCGGTACTTCAATAACATGATGGAGAATATCCTTGCTCAAAAGGTATTCGCTTCGGTATTTGGTGATTTATTCGATATGCTTGAGCAGGATATGCTGGCCTCGTTTGGCATCGGCCCGAACGGAGAAATTTTGGATGGAGCAGATTACGATATCACAGATGATTTAATGAGGCTATTTGAAATGATACCCGAGAGGCTGGACGCTTACATGGCAGGCATGGATGCGATAAAGCAAATGTTCGGTGGGTTGTTCGAAAGAGATAAGGAGGATGAAGCTGGTGCCTTTGAAGCGGATAGGGGTATAACGAGCCAAATAACGGCGGATCAGGCAAGCGTTCTGGTGGGTAACACGGCAAGGATAATGATTTCCAACGAGCAGATTTCGGCCAAACTTGCGGAAACCAATCAGCAAACGGGCAGGATACTGAACTTGGCCATCGAGAGAAATACCATCTTAGGAGCGATAAAACTGGATACAGCACGGTTGGCCAACATTGAGCGATATACGAAACGAACGGCCGATATTTTGGATGGCGGAACTAATAAATTTTAGGCATGGATATTCTGATTGATAATATCAACCTTTTGAGCAAGTGGGGTATAAATGTGATGAATTACACCACACTATTCGATATCGCTGAGGAGAAAACAGAATTTTTTGAATGGCAGGATAAATCGGGAGTTCAAAAAGGCGACACAAATAGTAGGTATGCACCGATTGAGATAAAGTTGGAATGCTACATCGTTAAATCTACTGAATTACTTGCTTACAAAGAGTTAGTTTCATTTACCGATTATCTTTTCTATAAAAACGTTGGCTATGGTAATGGAGTGAGCGTTCTTTCCATTGTGTACAGTACGGATAGGCTTTGCTTTCTGGTGGATAGGATGAAGCACGTTAGTACCAGCACCAATATTCAAGCGGGACGGGCAATCCTTATCTTTGAGCTGGAGCTGAGAATTGTTAATCCACGGGCAAAAACGTTCACAGTGAGCAATAGTGATGAGGCTACTATCAACTACGGGAACAGGGAGCGTTCGATGATATATTGGGGCGATGGAGCGAGTGAACTATTGGAGAGGGCCGGTACTTATTCGCACACTTACAAGGCTAAAGGAGATTATTGCGTTATCATTGATATTGATAAGCAGGATTATTTGGGTACTCTGCCCGATGCACCGATTTCTATTAGCCCAGATACTGTGAATAAGAATCGTAAAGGCGGTGAGGAGGAGTTGCTGGTAACGTGTGCCGATGATTGGCAGATAGATGATATTCCCACTTGGGCGCACTTTGAGAACTTGGCAGGGCTAACCATAACGGGTGGCATTGGTAACGAAATAATTAAGGTTTTCGTAAAAGAGAATAACTCCCATGATGATAGGAGCGCAGAGGTAAAGTTCAGAACGGTAAGCAGGGAGGCAGTATTAACGATTAATCAGAGTGGATACATAAAGCGAACAACGGGTGTTGAGGATAGAACAACGGGTGTAGAAGTAAGGATTGTAAACTAAAACATTTTGAGATATGGCAAAGAGAATAACAGATTTAACGGAATTGGGCGATGGCAACGACTTGGCCAACTATTTTGCAGAGATAGACCGTTCCGATTTGGGCGAAACAATGAAAATAGCTCTTAAAACGTTGCTAAGGGGGTTAATTGATAATGCTGGCAATGTAGTGGCCAAGGGTAACAATGGAACCGTTTTGGTTGATGAAATTAAGCGGTTAACTCCATCTGTAACGGATAAAGTTGCATTGCCAACGATTGAGGGTTGTGAAAAAATATACTTTGATGCAGCCGATTTAGGACTTAATCCTGCAACTTGCACGGTTAAGAATATTGCGCAAAAATTAGCACCTAAGCAGGCATTTATGAAAGCCGTAAGCACAAGCCAAATGGAAGGATTGGATTTACCAACACAAAAAGGTATGTTAATTATTGCATGGAGAGTGTGTGATTATGGTACTTTTTGGGATATTAGATTTATAGAACAGCAACGAGATACAACATCAAACTCTTTAAAAGGTTTTGCTTGTGAGTATTATGGCCATATAGAGGGTGATAATGTTTACTGGCAAAGGGATGGCATTGTTATTTCCGGTGAGTTCAAAAGAGTTTCAGGGGAGTGGCAATGCAAATATCAAGGCAGGCCGTATTCGGTTGAAAAGGTTGTTAATGTTTTGAAAATAACACACAATCTGGGCACATCGGCATACCTTTGTAGTATTTTCCTTAAAGATGGTGCTGCTGTTTTGCCTTGCACGTATGGAGTGTTCGATGATTATTTTACCATCATAATAGAAGATGGGTTTAATGATATCGAGAATATTTTTGTGAGGTTCAAAATTGAATTAATTGGCTCACTAATAACACCGTAAACCATGTATTTGCCAATTTACAGAAACGCACAACGGATTATCTTTGTTCAGCCTGACGGCTCTTCGGAGCTGGTTCAGGAGTACATGAATAAGGATTACGTTTCTTTAAACTTCAAGTTAACGAAATACGTTGCGTTGGAGATTGGCGATTACATACTACTGGAAGATTTTTTACCGCACAAAAAGGGCAAGTACACTTTGAAAATTGTTCCCGATATACCGATTAACCGAGCCAAAGAGTACCACTATGAGTGTATTTTCAATAGTGAGATGTACTATATGGGTGATGTTCAGTTCAGGCCGTTAAACAGCCAAAATTTCGAGTTTGAGCTCACGGGTAGGCCAGAGGATTTCATTCAGGATGTTTGCAACTCACTCAATAGAGAGTTGGGAGCAGATAAATGGCTGGTTGGTAACATAGAGCCTTTGATTGATGGCTACTACAAAACCATCATGTTCGATAACGTGATGTGTAACGAGGCACTACGGATTATTTCGGAAGAGTACAATGTGGACTTCTACTTTCAGTACGTTAGAACATCAGATGAAGAAAATAATCTTATTCATTTAGAAGCACCAGTTGAGAAATTGCCATCGGGGGTACGATTTGAAACAGGCCGTTATGGTGGATTGAGAAACTTGGCACAGATGAAAGCCGATCCGGAACTATCGCTAAAAACAGAGATTTGGGGGTATGGGAGTAAAGATAACCTTGCACCCGATTATGAAAGCCCCGTGGTTCCGAAAAGGTTAGCATTCGTGGGCGATAACGGGGAGAGCAAATTAACCGAAAACAAGCATCTATACGGAGTTCGGCAGCTAACCATTGTGAAGGATGATATAAAGCCCAACAGGGTGGGTGAAATAACCGATGTTTTAGCAATTAACAAGGTGGCTGATGCTTCGCTAACATTTGATATTAAGGATTACTACATTCCGAATATTCAGCCGTTAATCAACGTTTTATCAGGGAAGCTAACGGGAAGGCAGTTTGAATACCAGTTTGATTATGCCGAAAAATCCTTTTTGATTAAGCCGATAACCGACCACATCACGGGATTTATTTACCCAAGCGAGGAATACGGAGGCTTTGAGGTTGGCGATAAGTACAACCTAATCAATATTAGCTTACCGCAATCTTACGTGGATGAGGCAGCCGAGCTATTAAAAAATGCCGTTCAGTTAGAGTTGGATAAGCGCAAAAATCCCGAAATGAACTATGAACTCGAAATTGATGAATTTGAAATACAGCGCAAAAATATTAGTTTGCACGCAGGATTGTTAATTGATGTACGCAATCCCGAGCTTGGTATTTATAGAGAGATACGAATAAGGCACTTGAGGCAAAACGTGATTAATCCTTCCGTTTACGATTTAACGGTGAGCGACCACGGGGTTATCGGTGGTTACCTATCCACGAGGTACATAGTGAAATTTATGGTGGTGGATGCCAACTCAAATCCATTGGAAAATGTTGTAATCCGTATTAACTTTGTGGATGTTATCACCGATGGGCTTGGGCGAGGTGAAATTGAGTTGACGAGTGGTGTTTATGATTACTTTGCTCGTTTAGAGGATTATCAAGATGTAAGCGGTGAGGTGATAATTTCAGGCGATGGTGTTGAGGTGCTGATTGTTATGGACAACTACGCTTATGCTGTGGATTACTACGGAGAAAATGCAACGGATTTACTAAAGAAATACGCTTATGGCACAGAATATTAAAGAACTGAACGAAGTTGAAGATTTGGGGCTTGTGATTTGGGAAGCCTTTGAGATGGATGCCGAAAACACGGATAAAACGAGGGTAAAAAAGGTATCACCGCTAAAGGATTCGGCAGATGTATCGGATAGGTCGCAAATCTTAATCTTTGCTCACGAAAGGGTAGCGGGTAAATGGGTAATGCGGAAATTGGACAGCACGGCACTAAGCAATGTTTATTCTGCCAACGCAGTATCTTATCTGCTCGTGAATAACGATGGTAGTGTAATCGTTTCCGATGGGGATAGCGTGAGGGAGTTAATTGCAAAACTTTCCGAAGATGAAAATCCAAAACTTGGGGGTAATTTAGATACAAATAAAAATCGGGTACTTTTGAGCAAGGGGAGTAATATAGCATCGGCAAATATTATTACCCTTGAAGGAGACGATAACGGCAATCTTTACCCCGTTACGGGGACAACAAAATTGCGATTTATTAATGGTTCAACCTGGAGTGATGGTAGTGTAGTATCATTGGTATTCACGGACGGATTAGAGGTTGAGCATAATGCCTCACCAGCAGCCGATCCGAATCATCCAGTAATATTAGCCTGTGGGAAAAATTACATGTTTCAGGCTGGCGATGTGCTAACATTAACAAGGGTTGGCAAAAAGTGGGTGGAGGGGGCTACCACGGGCGGGGTTAACGTGTTCACCGGGCTATCAGATACGCCCGATACGTATATGGGCGGAAAAATCCTTTCGGTAAAAGATGACGAAACGGGCATTGAGCAGAAATACGGGGTAGTGGAGGGCGATTCTAACAACGCAGACCTAACCACACAGGGCTACGTAGACGAGCTCGTTTCAGGCGAAATAGATAAGCTCGTTTGTCCTTACGACCTATCTTTCGCACTCGGGGACGAGGATTCTGATTTGGACGTGGGCGATAAGGTGGAGATATACGTAACCCGTGGGTTTGAAGCTGAAAAGATTACTGTTGTGTTGAACGATGCGCCCGTGGGAACGGCGTTAAAGGTGAAGATTTCTGTTAAGCGGAGCGGCGCGTGGAGCGATGTGGGCGTGGTAACGGTGGCTGACGGGGATACGCAAGGGGTGCTGACTTCGTTTGATACTGATATTTTCAGCGATAACGATTTGATAAGGGGAGAGGTAACACAGGTAGGCAGCACGAATACGGGGGCAGGCGCAAAGGTTTACGTCCGTGGGGTGCTGGGCGGGGCGGGCGTGGATTCGTTCATTGCGGAAGAGATTTCAGGAACAAAAACGCTAACGGCAAGGGATAGCGGCAAGTACTTCTACACCACCGCAGCCGCAGATTTTGAGATTACGCTGGAGGAGGGTATCACCGAGCCGATTACTATTTACCAAAAGGGCAACGGCCGGGCAGAGATTGTGGGGGATAGCGGGGTAACCCTAGTGGGGGCTAACTGGACGGCAGAGCAAGGTATGGCTATCTCTATTGTACCAGAAGATAGTGATATTTATCATGTAATAGGAGGCAGCGATGAATAGGCATCAAAATATGATATTACACGGTATATTGAGCCAACATAAAGTGGATAAAACGTTCGTAACCACGTGGAGCATCCCCAGTGATGATTTCACGCTCGCTTGGCCTACGGCATCATTAGCGGAGTATTCCTTTGATTACGATATTGACTGGGGCGATGGTTCCCCCGTTGAGAACATCAAGGCACCCACGGGCGTATCGCACACATTTTCTAACGCAGGAATTTATAAAGTGAAGGTAAAGGGGGTCATGCCGAAGTGGACGCTTAACAATGGGGCGATGAAAGACTATCTTATAGGCGTGGATAATTGGGGAGATGTGGGGTTTGCCTATTTTGCGAATATGTTTCGAGGTTGCTCTAATCTGGAGTATATCAAAGGGAAAGTGGTATTGAGCGGTAATGCGGGCGGTATGCTCAGGGATTGCACTGTATTCAACCATCCCATAGGGCATTGGGATGTTGGTGCTGTAACGAATATGAATAGGATGTTTTATGATTCACCATTCAACCAGGATATCGGCAATTGGAATGTTGGTAATGTAGAGGATATGAGTTACATGTTTCGTAATTCACCATTCAACCAGGATATCGGCAATTGGAATGTTGGTGCTGTAACGAATATGAATTGGATGTTTTGTGATTCACCATTCAACCAGGATATCGGCAATTGGAATGTTGGTAATGTAAAGGATATGAGTAATATGTTTCGTGCTTCACCATTCAACCAGGATATCGGCAATTGGA
>Ga0302241_1000957_pt1 | contig 23153 bp, 18 predicted proteins | sample AAG_UR_Arg_MG_FD_193532 | JGI IMG/M metagenome (GOLD analysis project Ga0302241, IMG submission 193532) | Enriched activated sludge microbial communities from anaerobic digester in WTTP, New Holstein, Wisconsin, United States - AAG_UR_Arg | ecosystem: Engineered > Bioreactor > Anaerobic >... | reverse complement strand
GATTGAATCCGGAATGGGTGAAGGGATGACTGCTTTCAGTGCATATGTTTCTGCCATACCTTTCGTGTTATACGGCTGGCTGGCGGTCATTTTTGTGCCTTTATTCGCCCTTGGGGTCGTGCCTTTGTTCGGGCCCATGAAAAAGGCGGAAAAAAGGACCATTGAAACAGGGCAGGTATTATCCGATGAATCTAAAGCGGCCTTGATAGAGCTCCCCGAAGAGGAAAGGGCTTTTGAGGGCAAAAAATGCAATGCTCTCAATTTTATTATACCGATTTTGGTGGTAACAGCCGTGACCATTATTACTGAGGACATGGTGGTCGCTTTACTGGTATCCATCTTAGTTTGCCTTGTCATGTATCTGCCTCAGCGGCTCATGAGCTTTACGAAGTTCTTTGATTCTGCTGTCAAGGGGATGGTAGACATGTTCCCGGTATTAATACTTATAATCATGGCTTATGAACTGATTATTATCAACGAAGGGCTGGGCATGACAGACTTCGTTATCAGCGGAGCCCTTAAAGCACTTAACCCGGCGTTGCTTCCGGTCACTATTTTCGTAGTAATCGCCGCGCTTTCCTTTGCTTCCGGAAGCTTCTGGGGGCTTGCGGCTATCGCCTTCCCCATCGTCGCTCCTTTAGCGGCAGCCATGGACGTCAATCAGTTTTTATGCGCCGGAGCTTTGATCTCAGCTGTATGTGCAGGGGGGCATATCTGCATTTACAGTGATACCGTCATTTTGACCTCGGCTTCGACACAGTGTTCTCCGGTGGATTATTTTAAATCCTCCTTCCCTTTGATAATGCCTCCGTTTATTCTGGCGGCAATAATATTCCTGATTTTGGGAGTTATCATGTAATAAGGCTGCCACAACGCAGTATTTTCTAAACGGCCGTCGAAAATAAAACACGGCCGTTTATGTTTATTTTTGGAACAAAAAAATATGCAGAGAATACTATATGGTATATCATCAATAAAGGAGTTGATTCTGTGAGATATATTGTACAACCATGGGAAACCTGGGAAAAAATGAACACGTTAGCCTCGCGGTTCGGTGTGACTCCGGAAAGCTTAGTAGCGGCAAATCCGATTCTAAACGCTATACCCCTTACTCCGGGAATGCAGCTGACGATACCGGGAAGGCCGGAGTTAGAATTTCCGGCCGGCACTTATATCGATTACATTGTTCAGCCGGGGGATTCAATTTATGAAATAGCCAGAAGATTTCGGCTGAACTACAGAAATGTTGTTTCCCAAAATGCCCAGATCCCGAATCCGGACGTGATCTGGCCGGGCCAGGTCCTGAAGCTTGTATACAGGTAGCCCGATATGACGGATAGTAAGGAGGAGGGTTCGCACTCTCCTCCTTACATTTACTCTTCTTTTACCTCTTCTTGGCATTTAACATAATATTCCCAATAATGAAGTTAAGAAATAGTATTTGGAACATTACCAAGGAACTTTATCTGGGTTCGATAGAGGATTGAAATGTAACAGAAAAATAGGGTTAAATAACAGCAGGAGCATTGGAGCCGGGCTTGGATACATCTTTTTTGTGCATCAAAGCCCGGCACGTTATGCCGTTATAGACTTTTGATATAATTAGGGTTATTATTGAAACATAAATGATTTGCACTGCGTCTTATACAAAGCTAATTATAAAGGGGGTAAGTTTCTTGGGATATGCACTTAACAGAAAGCTGGGGTGCCTGATGCTGGCGGCAGCCTTATGTTTTTCGTTTTTTTTGCCGATGGAAAGCTACGGCGCATCCACCTTTTCGGATATTAAAGGCCATTGGGCTGAACAATACATTGAGAAGGCAGTAGCCCAAGGCATTATCAAAGGCTACACCGATGGGAGATTCCTGCCGGATGAAAAGGTAACCCGCGCCGAGTTTATCAGCATGCTGAACCGGGCTTTAAGAAATACAGCTACTGGAAGCAGCAGCTTCAACGATGTGTACAGGGATGCCTGGTATCACACCGATGTGTCGAAAGCGGTCACCGCAGGCTTTGTCAGCGGGTTTGACGACGGAAGTTTCCGCCCGAATTATAAGATTACCAGGCAGGAAGCAGCTGTGATGCTGGCAAGGATCATCCCTTCCTACGGTTACAGCACTAATTTGAGAGGCTTCAAAGATTATTCCTCTATCGCAGATTGGGCATATGCATCACTGGCTAAGGTAAGCGGTAAACGCTACATTTCAGGATATACCGACGGATTGATACATCCTTTGGATCCGCTGACCAGGGCTCAAGCGGCAAAGATCATCAGCGATATCATAATAAAGGAAACCATTGATCCGACGGATCCCGTCATCAAAAAGAACGGAACTAAACTTTCCGGCAGAATATTTTCAAACAACGTGACAATCCATAAAGACCTGGATGATGGAAGTGCAGATCTGGATAACTGCGTCATATTAGGGAAGCTGATCGTGCAGGGAGGCGGCGACAGCACTGTTACAGTAAATAACTCACGGGTCATCAGCGCATCGGTGAACCGATCAGCCGGCCCTGTCAGGCTGCTGGCAAAAGGGGAGACTAATATTCTTAGCACGGCATGTTCGGGGGAATTCCTGCTTCAAACGACAAATCTGACAGGGGATGCTTTCGGCCCGGGCTTTGAAAAGGTAAGCTTTTCATCTTCCGCATCCGGAACCTTGCAGGGGAACTTCCCATATGTTGCTCTTGACGGTTCATCAGCGAAGCTGAAGCTGACTTCTGGGACAATCACGACTCTGGATATAAACTCAGCCGGGCGGAGGTCCGATATCACCTTGGAGACCAAAGCTTCCGTGAACCAGGCAAACGTCTACGGCGAGTCTTATTTCCACGGCGCCGGCGTCATTTCAAATATGCAGGTTTACGCAAAGGGCGTGACTTACGAAACTAAGCCTAAAAGGTGGACCATCAACTCCGGCGGAGAAACTCCGTCTCAAAAGGATGCCAAGCTGGACATCACCTTCGATCCGGCCGAGGGCAAAACCAACATCTATTTAGATACTAAAATCACCATCACCTTTAATTCCGCAGTGAGAGAAAAGGACGGAAGCTCGATTACCAACGGAGAGATTCCGGATATCGTTACCATTCGCAAGGGGTCAACAACAGGAAGCACCGTGGCTTACAGCGGGTCCATCAACTCAGCGAAAACTGTCATGACCTTGACCCCCTCATCTCCGCTGGAGTCAAAGACAAAGTATTATGTGGTTATAAAGTCAGGGACTATGATAAACGAGAATGATGAAAGAAATGAGGCTGTAACCTCGTATTTCACCACCGGAAGCAATGCTGAAAAGCTGATCGTCACCTACTCTCCAGCCAACGGTGATGTAAAGGTTGCGGCGGACAAAAGAAGCTTTACCATTTCTTTTTCGGAAGGAGTGACAAGGTATAACGGCAGCACCCTCGCTACCAATGACAGCTATTTGAAAAGCAGTGTTGTTCTGTTCCAGGCAGGAAGCAGCAATGTAAACGCTGATAATTACAATGTTTCTATCAACAGCAGAAAAACCCAGATAACCATTTCCTTGGAAGATAAATTCAATCTGTCGTTGAATACGAAATACACCATAGGCATCAGATCCTCAACGCTCAAAACAGCAGACGGAGTTGCGGTGGCATCTTCCAGCGCCGCCTGGACTACGGCTGGTACGCCTGAGCTCGGCGCCGTCAGCACGATTCCTTATGAATTGTCAGCAGATCTTAAAGCTACGCCAAATGTAAGCGGGACTATTTATGCTGTGCTTATATCGGCAGCAGATACTAAAGTCCCAACAGCGGCCCAGATCAAAGACGGTAAGGATGCCGACGGCAATACTGCTATTGCGGCCGTCAGCGGTGCAGCGACCGCATCAAAAGCAGCGACATTGAAACTTTCAGGAGCCGGGATATCAAGAGATACAAATTATAAAATATATGGAGTTTTATACGACGGAAGCAATAATTTCTCTGCAGTGGTAAACTCAGCAGTTAAGACAGAGCCCTTGAAATTAAGATCGCTGAGAGTTTTCCCCGTAATCGGCGGAATTGAAAGCCCTGATGCACTTTCAGGTAAGTTTAATTCAGACACGACTGTTTACAGTATCCTTGTCGATAACGGTACCGAATTCGTGAGAGTTACGGCAGATGCCAATGTGGGCGATGAGGGTTTCGCCGGAGATTTGCTAATAAATGATGAGAAAAATACTGCCGATATTCCTATAGTTGCCGGGAAGGCGACAGTGAGCGTCGCAGTCAAAGAGGACGGCAAAATAAACACCATGACCTATACAGTCAATATTAAAGAAAAAGGTACTGCCGAACTCAAGTCGCTTACCATAGGAGGTGATCCCTATGATCTTGTGTCGGGAGCAAAATATCCTCTGCCAGCAGATGTGTCCGTCGATATCCAGATCGTTATTAATGCGGTAGAATCCGGTGCATCAATACAAATTGGTTCCGATACATACAACTCGGGAGATCCAATTGAGAGGACCGTGACATCAACTGCTGATACGCTTCGGTTCACAATCTGGTCGGCTGACGGGGTTACGAAAAAGGATTACACCATTTTGTTTGAACGGATATAAGGGAAGGGTATCAGCACTGTACACTACGAAGGATGAGGAGGGAGATGCCATGAGTTGGAAGTTTGTATTATCATTGGTTTTTGCATTGGTGGTTGCATTGTTTGCGATTCAGAATGCTTACTCGGTGGATGTCAAGTTTCTTGCCTGGGAAGTTAATATCTCGCAAGCCTTGATCGTGCTGGTCTCGGCAATTTTCGGCGCCCTTGCCGCCGCATTTTTAGGGCTTGTGAATCAGATGAAGCTCAAGGCGGTCATCCGTGGCGACAAGAGGACGATAACCGCTTTGCAGGATGAAAATCAGGCCATAAAAGTTAAGCTGGAACAAGCAGAAAAAAAAGCGATATCCGATGTGACATCAGCCGCGCCGGATATCGTTCAGCCTGTGGAATAGTCCTGATCAGAATTTATTATGCAGTTCAAAAAGTGTAAACCTTTCGATCAGCTCTCTTAATTCGGAAGCCTGCGCGCCAAGTTCTTCACTAGCTGCAGCGCTTTCTTCAGTGCCCCATTGAACGGCTGCTGTGCTCCATATCAGTTTCCGCTTCCGTTGTCAGCTTTCCTGATTCCGCCGTATTTACAGCAACAGATTATGCAGGTGCATACAGCATTGGAAAGGAGCTCTAGGTAAGAGCTCCTTTTTATTTGAACTGCCTCAGCAGCAACAACGTCGCCGTCTGCAACATTGGCCTCTTCCGCAACAATCGCAGCAGCAGCAGCATCCGACTGCGACACCAATAATAAACGGGATCACAGGCATATTACCAACCTCCCTTCGCCGCTACACTTAATATATGCAAAACCTAAAGTCAGAGTTCCAGTATAGCAAGCCATATGTATGCCGCTCATGATAAGAGGCATAGAAACCGGATGAAACGGAAAACCTATCAGCGGAGGTGAGGGCAATTATGGAAAGCAATATCGAAATGTATAGTGAGGGGCAGGGCCAAAAAAAATCTTTGTGGGCCGCTACCTGTGAAATCGAAAAAAGGGATCCGCTGCTGGAGGAGTATTCGGAGTCTGAGGCGGTGATAATAGGAGCGGGTATGGCAGGTGTCTTGACCGGCTGCATGCTGCAGGAAAAAGGAATAGACACGGTTATTGTTGAATCCTGCCGCATAGGGGGCGGGGTAACGGGCTATACTACTGCAAAAATCACATCACAGCATAATTTGATATATGACAGACTTATAACTGATCTTGGTATAAAAAAGGCCCGGCAGTATGCGACTGCAAATCAAAATGCCATTGATGGGTTTCGCAGATTTGTACGGGATAAAGCGATAGACTGCGGATTGGAAGATAGACCGGCCTATCTTTATACACTGAAAGCAGAAAGGATTAAGGATCTTGAAAATGAATCGGAGTCAGCGAAAAAGCTTGGTATCCCAAATACGCTTTTAAAAAAGCCCGGTTCGTGCGGAGCTGACGGATGGGGCCTTCCCTTTTCGGCTGAAGCTGCTTTAAAGTTCTATGATCAGGCTCAGTTCCACCCCTTAAAATTTCTCGGTCCCATAACGAATTCGCTTAAAATCTATGAAAATACAAAAGTCATTGATGTGTTGCCGGCAGAGAGCGGCACTGCGCCCAATAAATCCGGAAAAAGTATTGTCGTCACCGAGCGAGGGAAAATAGCCGCAAGATATGTGGTATTTACATGTCACTATCCCTTCTTGATCCTTCCCGGCTATTATTTTGCCCGCCAGTACCAGGATAGGGCATATATTTTAGCATTATCCGCAGCTTCTCAGGTAAACGGCCTTTATATCGGGATCGATCAACCGGCTTGGTCTTTTCGTAATTACGAAGATCTGCTGCTCTTTGCGGGCGGCAGTCACAGGACGGGGCAAAACGAAAAGGGCGGGAACTATCAAGCGATGAGAGATGAAGCAAAGAAACTGTTTCCTGAAGCTAAGGAATGCTATGCCTGGTCAACTCAGGATTGTATGCCTCTGGACGGTGTCCCATATATCGGACAGTATGCCGGCGATAAACCGGGCTGGTTTGTTGCCACCGGGTTTCAAAAATGGGGAATGACAAGTTCAATGATAGCAGCCGACATTATTTCTTCAGATATTTTGAACAAGCCATATGAAATTGCGAAGGAGGGTGCGGAGGTTTTTTCGCCGCAGAGGTTTACTGCCCCCAAATCTTATAATGAACTGTGGGAAGATGTTAAAATTATAGGGAGCGGACTTTTGCGAGAGATATTTTCAATACCCGAAAAAGAGGCGGCTGCGGTAATGCCGCAACATGGAGGCGTAGTGGAATATGACGGGAAAAAATCAAGTGTTTTCCGGGATGATAATAATACCTTGCATGCGGTATTTTCAAAATGCACCCATATGGGTTGCCAGCTTGCCTGGAATCCTGAGGAAAAAAGCTGGGACTGCCCCTGCCACGGCTCCCGGTTCAATATTGGAGGTCATGTGGTCAGCGGTCCTGCAGTTAAAGATTTAGAAAGGGTTGATAAAAACGCTATAAAATAGTATTATTAATTGGACTACGCACCTCCGTGATTTTTCGAGAGGTGCGGTATCCTGATTATTACCACATAATACAAATCATGTTTATACATATTATCGAGGCGAAAATGAAGAAATATTCGAAGATCTGTATCCTTGTTTTTACTGATATTTTTTTTCTCAATCTGGCCTTTTGTTTAGCTTTGTTGCTGCGATTCGATTTTGCGGTCGATTCCAGTGAATTCAGCAGATATTTTTCGATATATGTCAACTGGGCTGTGTTGATTACTGCCATCAAGATTGCTATAAATGCCCTGATAGGGCTTTATAATAGCTTGTGGGAGTATGCGGGCATTGAAGAAATATTCCGTGTCGGTATTGCAGCATTCTTCGGTTTTGCTTCGGTGATCCTGGTAATGCTTTATCTGCAGCATATGCTTCCGAGAAGTACATATCTAATGGTTTTAGCTTTTGATATCCTGTTCCTCGGCGGATCCCGGATCGGTTACCGGTTTTTACGAGGTGTTCGAAGCGCATGGAACCCCTGGCTGTTAGGGCGATGGATATTCAATGGCAACGCAGGTGTTAACAAATGCTCCCGGGTACTGATCGTCGGCGCGGGAGATGCGGGGGCCAGCATGATCAAAGAGATTCGCCAGAACCCGGGTTCGGGTAAGCGGATAATCGGCGTTATCGATGATAATCGGGCAAAGATCGGCACCAGGATCGCGGGAAAAAAAATCTTGGGCGACAGGGGTTTTATTCCGGCAGCGGTGAAAAAATACGGCATTGATGAAATAATCATCGCTATCCCTTCAGGGACGAGAAAAGACATCCAGGCGATTGCCGGCATATGCGGGGAGACCGGGTGCAAGACCAGCATTCTTCCGGCTTACATAGATCTGATCGACGGTAAAGTCAGTGCAAGCAAATTGAGAAGGGTCAATATTGAAGATTTGCTGGGACGAGAGCCGGTGATGCTCGATAATGAGGCTATAAGCGGTTACATAGAAGATAAGATCGTTTTGGTCACAGGGGCGGGAGGTTCTATCGGATCGGAGCTCTGCCGTCAGATCGCAAGGAACAACCCCAGGAAACTGGTGGCATTGGATATTTACGAAAACAGCCTTTATGAGCTGTGCGTAGATATGCAAAGATTATACTCGGAGCTGGAGCTGACGCCGGTGATTGCTTCGATACAAAATTCAAAGAATCTTACCCAGATCTTTGAAAAACATTGCCCTCATGTGGTGTTTCATGCGGCTGCACATAAGCATGTGCCCCTGATGGAGAAAAACCCCAGGGAGGCTTTGCTGAACAACATCATCGGCACAAAGAACGTGATTGATTTATCCGATAAGTACACCGTAGAGAAATTTATTCTTATTTCAACGGATAAAGCTGTTAATCCGACAAATGTTATGGGTGCCACGAAGCGAATAGCGGAGATGCTTATGCAGGACAAAAGCAGGGTGTCGCAAACTGTCTTTTCAGCCGTACGGTTTGGGAACGTTCTTGATAGCAACGGCAGCGTCATTCCCATATTTAAAAGGCAGATAGAGCAAGGGGGCCCCGTAACGGTGACCCATCGTGATGTCACCCGCTTTTTCATGACCATTTCCGAAGCGGTGCAGCTTGTGATCCAGACAGGCGCCATGGCTGCAGGAGGCGAAATATTCATTTTAGACATGGGCGAATCGGTAAAAATTAAAGAGTTGGCGGAAAACTTCATCAGGCTTTCCGGTTACACACCCTACACAGATATAGACATCGTGTTCACGGGCCTTAGGCCCGGCGAGAAGCTTTATGAAGAATTGCTGATGGACGAGGAAGGGATACAAAAAACCTCTCACGGAAGTATCTTTATCGGAAAACCGACGGCGCCTCCTCCCGCTCTGGAGGAAATTCTGAAACAAGGAGAAGATGCCCTGGGGGATGAGGTGGTGAAGGTATGCAGAAAATCAGATGAGAAGATAAAAAAATGGCTGCAAACCATCGTGCCGACCTATATAAACGGCGATGGCGGCGGATTATACGTGAGTACGGGTTACAGCAAATGACCGGGGAGGAATAAATGAGGATCGGAATAGACTTTAATGAATCTGCATTGGATAAAGGACAGCTGGCAGAAAAGCAAAAGGAGTTGTCTGCTGGCCAGCGACGTTTGGAGTCCGGAAAAGAAGCATTTACAGGCTGGGTCAGGCTGCCGGAGGAAATCAATAAGAAAGAGATCATAAGGATAAAGACCGCAGCGGCGGATATCCGGCGCAAGTGCGATGCCTTTATCGTTATCGGTATAGGCGGATCTTACCTTGGAGCAAGGGCCGCAATAGAAATGCTGGGTAAAAAAGGATCCTTGCCGCAGATTTATTATGCCGGACACAATATCAGCGGCACATATCATGCAGAGCTTTTGGAGGAGCTTGAGGGTAAAGAAATATGCATCTGCGTTATTTCTAAATCCGGCACTACTACAGAACCCGGCATTGCTTTTGCGCTTTTAAAGGATCTGCTGATCTGTAAATACGGAAAAGAAGAGGCACGCAGGCGGATCTATGCCGTTACCGACCGGAATATCGGAGTTCTAAGAGAAGAAGCGGACAGAGAGGGCTATGAAAGCTTTGTAGTCCCCGAGGATATAGGCGGGCGGTATTCGGTGCTGACAGCCGTCGGACTGCTGCCCATTTCCGTTGCCGGGATCGATATAGATGAAATGCTTTCCGGGGCTAAAAAGATGATGAAACCGCAGTTATTTTTGGAAGACGATGCGGCCATGTATGCCGTTGCCAGGAGCCGGTTGTTTTCCTCGGGAAAAGTGATCGAGGTTTTTGAATCTTACGAACCGAGACTGTTTTATTTCTGCGAATGGCTGAAGCAGCTTTTCGGTGAAAGTGAAGGAAAACAAGGTAAAGGGATATTCCCGGCCGCGCTGCAGTTCAGTACGGATCTGCACTCTATGGGACAATTCTTACAGGACGGACATCAGATTTTTTTTGAGACGATTCTTAATGTAGAAGAACCGCCTGAGGATCTTACCGTGCCTGAAAGCGCCGGAGAGCATTTGGCAGGGCTGAGCATGAACAGGGTGAACCGGGCAGCGGTTTACGGGGTCATGGCAGCACATCGTAAAGCCGGTGTGCCTATGATAAAAATCGATATACCGGCACTGACGCCCTATTATTTCGGACAGCTGGTATACTTTTTTGAAAGAGCTTGCGCTCTTTCCGGATACCTCTCGGGGGTCAATCCTTTTGATCAGCCGGGAGTTGAGGAATATAAGGCAGAAATGCGCAAGGTATTGAAAGATAGTTAGCAGGGAAAGGGAGGAAGTTATGGCAATGGTACGGCTGGAAAAGTCAGAACGGATAGGGCTGATTCGAATCGATCGCCCTGAGGCGATGAACTCTTTAAATGAACAGGTTTTAACCGAACTTTCAGCCGCAGTGGATGCCGCTGCGGCTGATCCCGGGGTATTGGTGATCATTATAACAGGAGAAGGAAAGGCATTTGTTGCAGGAGCCGATATCGCGGGGATGCAGCCCCTTGATGCCAAAGGAGGCTATGAGTGGGGACGTCTGGGACAAAAGGTGTTCCGCAAAATTGAAACCTTGGAAAAACCGGTCATTGCCGCGGTTAACGGTTTTGCACTGGGCGGCGGATGCGAACTTGCTATGGCTTGTGATATCCGCATCGCAGGTGAGAAGGCCAAATTCGGACAGCCCGAAGTGGGCCTGGGGATAATACCGGGGTACTCAGGGACTCAAAGGCTGCCCAGGCTCATCGGCAAAGCCAAAGCGATGGAGCTGATACTGACCGGTGAAATAATCGGCGCCGACGATGCAGCCGCCATCGGCCTTGTAAATAAGGTTGTCCCCCAAGAGGCTCTGATGGATGAGACTTTTGCCCTTGCTGCAAGAATTGCAGGGAATGCGCCGGTTGCAGTGTCCTATTCGAAAAAGGCTATTGTTGAGGGGCTTGATTGCAGCGATATGGATCAGGCTATAGAGGTCGAGGCAGAGCTTTTTGGCAGGTGTTTTGATACAGTAGATCAGAAGGAGGGCATGGGGGCATTTCTTGAAAAAAGGAAGCCCGGGTTTACAGGAAAATAACGGATATTGTATAGTAAACGGTTTAAAATACTGTATAATATTTCACTGTTAATAAGCATTCCCATAAGGAAGTGTTATGAAGTATAAGAAAATTTCCCGGGAGGCTTTGAAAATAGATTCAGATCAGATATCAAAAGGGTTCTGATCATAGAAAATATTGATAGAGGAGGATAATCATGAAAAAGATCGGCGTATTAGGCACGGGCACCATGGGCGCAGGGATTATTCAGGTTTTGGCACAAAGCGGTTATGAGGTAGTGCTCAGAGCCAGAAGGCAGACATCGGTGGACAAGGGGATAGCAACGGTCGAAAAAAATCTGGATAGACTGATTGCAAAAGAAAAAATCACTGCTGACCAAAAAGCGGATATCATGGGCCGGATAAAGGGCTCGACAGACATATCCATAATAAAGGATGCGGATCTTGTCATCGAGGCGGCCACCGAGGAAATGGATTCAAAAAAAGCTTTGTTTGCAGAGCTTGATGAGCTTTGCAAGCCTGAAACTATCATAGCTACCAACACCTCATCCCTTTCCATTTCGGAGATCGCAGCAGCTACCAGCAGGCCTGATAAAATCATCGGCATGCATTTCTTTAACCCCGTTCCCATGATGAAGCTGGTCGAGATCATTAAGGGCCTTGCCACATCCGAAGAGACGAAAGAAACCATTCTTAAGCTGACGGAAGATCTGGGAAAGACTCCTGTTCAGGTTGAAGAGGCTCCGGGGTTTGTTGTCAACAGGATCCTCATCCCTATGATCAATGAGGCGATAGGGATACTGGCGGACGGGGTTGCGAAGGCCGAAGATATCGATGAAGCGATGAAGCTGGGAGCCAACCATCCAATGGGGCCATTGGCATTAGGAGATCTTGTAGGGCTTGATGTATGCCTCGCTATCATGGAAGTGCTTTACACCGAATTCGGAGACCCCAAGTACAGACCCCATCCTCTGCTTAGAAAAATGGTTCGCGGAGGGAAGCTGGGCAGGAAGACCGGTGTGGGATTTTTCGATTACAGTAAGTAAATAAGCATAACAATATACATTGCGGCAAATTGAACGTACACTAAGGGCCAAAGTAAAATAAAGAATTTTTACGGGACAGAGTGCTTCACTCTGTCCCGTTTAAACTGTGCTGCATTTGTGCCAAAACTCTTCTCCTTGCCGGGGAACAATTTGTGTCGCTAATCGTCATAAAAACAGGATGCAATAAATATGAAGATTTTTTTAAAACATTTTTTTATATGGCTGATAGCCTTCACGGTTATCCTTATACCTACCACCTTCGCGTTGGACAGGCTTGGCGGTATTCGTATTTTCCAAGGGACCGAAAGCCTTGCGGATGCGCAGGATCTGTTAGTTGATCCCGAAAGTCCTTTTCTTGAAGCTTTCGGTGAAGCGAAGCGGGTCAATATACTGGTTCTTGGTGTTAACGACGGGCTTTCGGATACAATAATGCTGGGGAGCTACGACATGAAAAACCAGCACGTTGATATTATTTCTATACCCAGGGACACATACTATGATCGGCGGGAAGCAACCACCGCCGGCTCGTACAAAATAAATGCCATTTACAGGAACGGTACGGCGGTGGGTACCGCAAGGGCAGTAAGCGATGTGCTTATGGGGATGCCCATTCACTACTATGCAGTAGTCGACTATGACGGTATCGGTCAGATCGTGGATTCCATAGGAGGAGTGCCGATGGATATCCCGTTCCATATGCATTATGAGGATCCTACCGATGAACCTCCTTTATATATCGATATACCTAAAGGGCCGATAATAATCGACAGCAGCAACGTACAGCAATTCCTCCGCTTTCGAAAAGGAAGCAAGGGTTATCCCGGCTATCCTGAAGGGGATATAGGGCGGGTAAAGGCACAGCAGGAATTCATTAAATCCGCTCTTCGGGAATCCATCGGGTTCGGCATTCCGAAGGTTGCCAAAACGGTGATCAAAAATGTGGATTCCGACCTTACTCTTTCCATGGCGGTAAAGATAGCAGGAAAAGCAACGGGACTTAAGCGTGAGGATATAAAAACCTGGTTAACTCCGGGTACTCCAGGCATGAAAAACGGGGCATCATACTGGTGGGTGGACAAACCTGCCGTGGAGAAAATGCTGAAGGAAATATATTCGACAGATACTCAGGAGCCAGAATCGGAATATCAGGAATAAATACTTTTTACTTTTCTTTTATGCCTGAATGGTATAAAATATTATGGTATCATGTTTACTGGTTAAGGTCGGATTAAAGGCATGTAAATAAGTGAAGGAATGGTTGACTTCTCATGAAAGCGGAACGCAAAAAACCTTCAAACGGTTCAAATGGAAAAAGTATTGTTACGTTCCTCATCTATTTTTCAGCTGCATTCCTTATCTGTGTGGGAGTGCTTATAGCAGCAGGCACAGCAATAAAAGAAGTCAAAGAGAGTCAGATTTTTGGCGAGACTGAGACGAATCTGATGGACGATATGCCGGTCCTGGTTAATGAAGACAGTATTTTTTTTGAAGCCTTCCGGGGGAAAAACAGGGTCAATGTGCTGATGATGGGTTTAAACGAGAATCTGGCCGATACCATCATGGTAGTCAGCTTCGATTACGATGCCAAACATGTTGATCTCATATCGATTCCAAGAGATACTTATTATTACCGCAAAGGATATCACAATCCCGGGGCCCTGAAAATCAACGCTATTTATCAGAACACAAATGAGCCTTTGGAAACAGCTGTGGCAGTCAGTGAAATCCTTTTGGGCATGCCCCTTCACTTCTATGCCATAGTGGATTACGATGGGATAGAGGAAATCGTTGACACTATGGGCGGTGTTCCCATGAACATACCATTTCACATGAAATATACTGATATAACCGATAAACCTCCTCTTTATATCAATATCCCTCCCGGCGAGCAGGTGTTGGACGGAGAGCTCTCGGTGCAGTTTCTGCGTTATCGAAAAGGTTATAGGGAAGGGGATATCGGTCGGGTAAAAGCCCAACAGGAATTCATGAAATCTGCTTTCAAGCAGATGCTGGGTTTTGACCTTCCCAAAATAACAAAGGTAATTCTTAAGAATGTTGAATCCGATATAGATTTAGGCACGGCTATGAAGGTAGTTACCAAAAGCATAGGCATTAAAGAGGATGCCATCAATACCTACATTATGGCCAATACACTTCAGGACGGTGCACCGTATTATGTTTATCCCGACAGTAAAGGTATTGCGGAAATAATTACCGCCATTTATTCTGTTGAGCCGGAAACGGAGCTGGAAACGGGAAACGAGGATTCTGATGAATAGAAGGGCCGCTCTTATTATTGCATTTTTTTTATTTGCCGGCAGCACGGTATTTGTACATGCCTCTTCTGTACAGGCTTTTACCGATATATCGGCAGACTACTGGGGTCAGCCCTATATATCCTTTGCCTCCGAATCCGGAATCGTAAAAGGCTATCCGATGGAAGACGGAAGCTTTAAATTTCGCCCCGATAACTCCGTCTCAAAAGAAGAGTCTATGCAAATGCTCTATAAAGCGGCGACGAATTCGGGGATAGGACCATCATTTTCCGAAGACCTGACAGCAAAGTACGAAAGCAGATTAAAAGAGGCGGGCATCGCATACTGGGCTTTTGAATGCGTTTCTTACGGGCTTGAAAACGGTATACTGGAAGAGGCGGAGCTGACCGGCTTCCGTACCGGCGCAGGAGATCCGGTCCCCGCGATCAGAGAGGAAATAGCTCGTTGGACGGGGAAGGCAATCGGAAAAAAGCTGATGCCGGCTATCGCTTTGGATTATGCGGACAGTGACCGGATAGCTGCTGAAAACAAGCCTTATGTGGATTTGCTGAATCGGATGAAAATCATGATCGGCGATGATACGGGCAAGTTCAATCCCAAATCCCCCATTCGCCGGGTAGAGTTTGCTGTTATCTGCAACAGGGTATATGCCCTTTCTAAGGCTGAATTCGATATCGATGCGGAAAGCCGTTCTTTACAGGGAACGATAAGCAGTGTCAACAGCTCTGATAGAAATATCTATCTTTCAATATGCTCATTAGGCGAAAATTCAGCAAAAATTATACATCTGGAAGATAATATTCAGATTGTAATCAACGGGAAATTATCATATAATGATTTAAGCAGTATACCCATCGGCAAAAAAGCAGTTCTTGCATGGGGACCCTATGGTCAGCTTCACATATCCACAGAGGTGGTAGTATCAAAAGCTGTCATAGGCAGTTTGACTCCTTTGAGCAAAGAATGCACAGAGGCGGAATTGATTTTAGGCAGGGGAGACAGGGTATATTATTATATCAGCGGGGAAACCTTCGTAATAGACAAACTTATGGAAGGGCAAGGCGTTATTTTCATTGCTGACGGCATTAAAATCGTAGAAATCGCAAACACAGATAATTCCATGATATAAGCCACAAAAACGTCGCTGCAGGCAACATTGCCATATTCCTCATTGGCTTATTCCGTACAGACTCCGGGAGTAATTCACTTGTATAAATGTCGAATATCAAACACAGGTAAGGCATATCCAATGCATCGATGGTTCTCATCGTGCTTTGCTCATTTTGAAGAGGAGAAAAGATAAAATGTCAGGTACTAACCAGATGGATGAGGCCATTCTGCAAAAAAAGAAGGTGGCCGAACTGCGTGAGATCGCCAAGGCCTTTGGAATCAGCGGCTACCAGGGCCTAAAAAAAGCAGAACTGTTAAGTGTGCTTATCGGCGGCTCAATAGCAAAAAAAACTTCTAAGCCCGAAGAGGTGCAGCAAAAGGAAGCGGCGCCTGAAGAAGCACAAACGCCGGCAGCGGCCCCTAAAAAAAGGGGCAGGCCCAGAAAAAATCCACTTCCTCCTGAACAGGAAAAAACTGATGATGAAAAAATGGTTGTCGAAAAACCTGAAACAGAGGTCGCTGCGGAAACGCCTCGTGAGGAAACCCATGAAGGCAGGCAAATAAAAAGAACCTATCAACCCAGCGAAGACCGGCCCGAGGTGGAAGGTATCCTGGATATCGCCGAAGGCGGCTTCGGATTTCTTAGATTTTATAATTTTCTTACCAGCGATCAGGATGTTTATGTTTCGCCCTCCCAGATTAGAAGATTTAACTTAAAAACTGGAGATAAGATAAAAGGCATTGCAAGGAGACCCAATGAAGGCGAAAAATTCGGCGCAATCCTCTATGTGAAAGAAGTAAATGGGGATGAACCCGGTGTTGCGATGAGAAGACCTGATTTTGACGATCTTACGCCGGTTTTTCCAAATGAAAGGATCTCATTGGAAAACGGATCCACGGAACTGTCAATGCGGCTGATAGATCTTGTGGCCCCTATTGGGAAAGGTCAGCGGGGTCTTATAGTAGCGCCGCCGAAGGCCGGAAAAACGGTGCTTTTAAAAAAGGTGGCATCCAGCATAGAGAAAATGTATCCGGAGATAGAGCTCATTGTACTTCTGGTGGATGAAAGACCCGAAGAGGTGACCGATATGCAAAGGTCAATCAACGGTGAGGTAATATATTCCACATTCGATGAAATGCCCTCAAACCATGTCAAAGTAGCGGAAATGGTCCTTGCCAGAGCGCAACGCCTTGTGGAGCATGGCAAGGATGTTGTGATACTGCTGGACAGCATCACCCGATTGGCAAGAGCCTATAATCTTGTGATCCCTCCCACCGGCAGGACCTTGTCGGGAGGACTGGATCCGGGAGCTCTTCATAAACCAAAGAAATTTTTCGGAGCCGCAAGAAAGATGGAGGAGGGCGGAAGCATCACTATACTAGCAACAGCCTTGATCGAAACTGGGAGCCGAATGGATGATGTTATTTTTGAAGAATTCAAAGGCACAGGCAACATGGAGCTTCATTTGGATCGTAAGCTTTCCGAAAAGCGGATTTTCCCGGCCATAAACCTTAACAAATCCGGGACCAGAAGAGAGGATCTTTTGATGAACCAGGATGAGATGGAAGCTATTTGGTACATGCGCAGGGCTCTTGCAAACGCCGGCACCCAGGAAGTGACTGAGACGATCATCGACTACCTTGCCCATACCAGGAAGAATGCAGACTTCATACAGATCATCAAAAGGACGAGATTGGAATAAAAATGGATTTAAAAAAAATTTTTATAAAAAGTGCCTGCCCGACTAAAATTGGCGGGCAGGCCATCCTGGAAGGCATTATGATGAAGGGGGCGGATAGGACCGCAATAGTGATCCGTAAGCCTAACGGGGATATGCACATAAAAATAACCCCTCTGCCCGCGATGTCAAAGTGGAAGAAGATCCCTGTGATCAGGGGGGTATTTATTTTTATTGATGCCCTCGTGACAGGAACCAAGACCATACTTTATTCCGCAGAGGTACTGGAAAACTCCTCAGGCGGTGAAGCATATGAACCGGACAAGCTAACTCTTTGGCTGGAAAAGAAGTTTGGCGAAAAGGCCGCTCTCTCAGTAATGCTCTATTTCTCTGTTGCAATAGCTATCATCTTTACCATAGGTGTCTTTATCATCATGCCGACCTGGGGCGTGAATGTCTTTAGCTTACTTATAAAGAACGAAGTTGCCCTTAACCTTTTTGAAGGGGCGCTCCGGATCCTCATGTTTGTAGGCTATGTAGCGCTTATATCCCGAATGAAGGATATACGTACCGTATTTCAGTTTCATGGGGCCGAACACAACTGTATCCATTGCTATGAAAACGGTCTGCCCCTTACTCCCGAGAACTGCAGCAGGTTCGAGACCCTGCATCCTCGCTGCGGCACAAGTTTTTTGATGTTTGTTATGGTTATAAGTCTGCTGCTTTTTTCTTTGCTGGGCTGGCCGAATCTGCTTTGGCGGATAGCTTCCAGGCTTCTTTTGATCCCCCTTATTGCTGGACTGTCCTATGAGCTTCTGAGATTGGCCGGAAAAGGAGATTCTGCTTTCATTAAAATCCTCAGCTTACCTGGCTTGTGGCTTCAGAAGCTAACGACCTTGCGCCCCGATGAAAAACAGCTGGAGGTGGCTATCGCTGCTGTAAAGGCAGTACTTGAAACCGAAGGCCCCAGAGAATTTATCGGGCTTACCGACATGGAGGGCAACTTATATCCGGAAACGGAGGCGGCTCTTTCCGGGAAGAAAATGACAGATACGGAGAAGGTTCCGGAAGGACTTCGGGATCAGGCGTTGTAAATATGTATTTATTGCTTAAAGATATTCTGAATATGGCAGAGGCCCGATTTTCTATGGAAGGATGTCTGACACCCCGCTTGGATGCAGAGATTTTATTTTGTCATATGCTGGGAAGAGACAGGACATGGTTGATTCTTCATTACGGCGATGACTTGGATGACAGGACCTGTGAAGAATATTTCAAGCTTGTGGATATACGGGCCGGCGGTATGCCGTTGCAATATATTACAGGAAGCCAGGAGTTTATGGGTTTGACCTTTCACGTTAATGAGTCTGTGCTGATTCCGAGGCAGGATACCGAAACTCTTGTGGAAAAAGCATTGATCATTTTGAATGAAGAGAAAACAGCCGCAAAAAATCTGCGGGTACTGGACCTCTGCTGCGGAAGCGGTGCCATCGCAGTGAGTCTTGCTTATTATCTGAAAAAGTCAGGAAGAAAGGCAGCAATTACAGCCACAGATATCAGTCATGAGGCATTAAAAATCGCAGAAGAAAATGCAATGATCAACGGAGTTGCAAAGCAGGTTTGCTTTGCAGAAGGGGATCTGTTCGAACCCTTCCGAAAGGGCAGGAAGGGAAGAGGGAGGGTGCAGTTTAACTTGATTGTATGCAACCCGCCTTACATCCCTACAGGAACACTGGATTCCCTGATGCGGGAAGTAAGGGAGCATGAGCCGCTTAATGCTCTCGATGGCGGTGCGGACGGGATGGATTTTTACAGGAGGATCTTAAAAGAAGCCCACCTTCATTTGGCAAAGGACGGAGTGCTGCTTCTGGAGATCGGTTATGATCAGGGGAAGTGGATACCTTTGTTAGCAGAGGAGGAAAGGGTCTATGGCGATACAGAGATCTTAAAAGATCTTTCGGGAAGGGATCGGGTGGCCCTGGTTCGGATGGCTGCCGACCGGGACTGAACTGAACGGAGTTTGTAATGCTGTATAAAGTTAAACTTGATATCTTCGAAGGCCCCTTTGAATTGCTCGTTTATCTCATTGAAAATGCGGAGATGAGCATTTATGATATTCAAGTTTCGGAAATCACAAGACAGTATATCGAATATGTCGAGCAGATCAACAAGGTTGATGCGGTCCTTGCCGGCGAGTTCATGGTTCTTGCCGCCTCTCTTATTGAGATCAAATCTAAGATGCTTTTGCCGAGGAAGTGCGATGAGAGCGGGCCGGATACTGCGGAAGACCCAAGAAGTGAGCTTGTACAAAGGCTTTTGGAATATAAGAAGTACAAATTTGCTGCCGCCTGCCTCGAAGAACAGGAGGAGCGCCAGCAGCGGATCTACACAAAACCTCAGGAGGATCTTGCGATTTACACCAGGGAAACGGATTACTATCTGTCCCTGGACCTTATCCCATTCATCAGGGCCTTTGAATTGTTCCTTCAAAAAAAGAAAAAGATCGAGGAAGTACAAAAGCGTTACAATATCATAAAACTCCAGCAGATGAGCATAGAAAGCCGGATCGAACAAATCAGGCATCTGTTCCGAAGAAAGAGGGTATTTAAATTCCGTGAGCTCCTGGGAGGGGAAAAAACCAGAAAGAACGTAGTGCTCACCTTTCTTTCCATGCTTGAGCTGATAAGGCAGAAAACCGTTAAAGCAAGTCAAAATGTAAATTTTGGAGAAATCACCTTCACGATCAATGAAAAAATGCCGGATAACGAGAAGGAGGGATAAGCCCATGAGCAGAAAAGAGGTAATCAAGTCGGCTTTTGAATCTATGATGTTCGTTTGGGGCGAACCCATGGATGTTAAAACGGCGGCGGATATTTTTAACATCGATTGGAAAGAAGCATATCACATGTTTAAGGAGCTCCAATCGGAATACGAGACACAAAACAGAGGTATTCGCATCAGGGAAATCGATAAATCCTTTCAGTTTTGTACCTTTGAAGAAAATGACGAGTACATACAAAGGCTTTGCACACCGGTAAAAGAGAAGAGGCTGACTCAGTCCGCCATGGAGGTTTTGGCGATCATCGCCTATAAACAGCCTGTGACAAAGGGGGAGATCGAATCTATTCGCGGCATCAAATGCGACCGGGTCATCGAGGGACTTTTAAAAAAGGAGCTTATAGAAGAAGCGGGTCGAAGCACGGGAATAGGTCGACCGATATTATATGGGACGACAAAGGTGTTTTTAAAAAACTTCGGCTTCACAAATCTTACGGACCTGCCCCAGCTTGAAGATATAAGCGATGTGGTCCGGGATGCTGAGGAAGGGGAAGAGAACGATCCTCTGCAGATCACATTGGACCTGAAATCCGGTAATAGGATCTGATTAAAAATACAATTATCCCTACGGTTATGGAATAACTCCCGACTTACTGTAAATCATAGTGAGTGGGAGTTTTATTTTACCGGGTCGATGGCTTTTTGCTCTGATATCGGATCCAAACCGATAAACTTGAATGTTTAAGCCGAAAGGAGATCATATGGGAAAACGATGCAGAAGACTGGCGATTGTGATAATAACTTTTGCGTTCACAGCAGCAGCCGGCTTTGCTCATATTCAGAGCTTTGCCGAATCTGGGGCATATGATGGCAATGCCTCTATCAAGCCTCCCGCTGTATCTGCAAAAAGTGCGATTGTAATTGAACAGTTAACAGGAAAGGTGCTTTTCGAAAATAACAGCAGGCAGAGGGTTTACCCCGCCAGCATCACAAAAATTGTTACGGCGGTTCTTGCTATCGAATCCGAATCCTTGGATAGGGTCGTCAGTATACCCGGATCCTGCGTCGGTGTCGAAGGTTCTTCCATATATCTTACAGCCGGAGAAAAGCTTATGCTTCGGGATCTGGTCTATGGGTTGATGCTCAGATCAGGTAACGATGCCGCTTTGGCAATCTCATGCCTATTGGAGCCTTCCACAGAGAAGTTCGTTGAAAGAATGAATATGCGTGTTAAGGAAATGGGCGCTTTGGATACGCATTTCGTAAATCCCAACGGGTTGTTCAATGAAAATCACTACACGACTGCATACGATATGGCCATTATTGCTCGGGAAGCGATGAAAAACCCGGAGTTTAAAACCGTCGCCGGAGCAAAAGCCTGGGTGGCAAAAAGAGGTGAGGGAAAATACAACTACTTTTTCAATAAGAACAAGGTGGTCTTTGATTATAGCGGGGGTACAGGCATTAAAATCGGCTACACTAAAAGATCGGGGCGGACCCTGGTCGCATCGGCGGAACGCAACGGAATGGGACTGATATGCGTTGTCATGGATGCCCCGGATTGGTTCAACGACAGCTATAAATTAATGGACTATGTATTTGGATGCTTTGAAATGCAGAAAATAGCAGAAAGCCAAAAGACACTAAAAGCGATACCCGTCAAAAACGGAAATAAAGACCATGTTTTTATCGGCCCTGCGGACAGGATTGAATTGCCTGTCCTGAAAGGGAAAGTAGCAAAGACGGAGCTGATTTATAGGCATCCTTCAAATACGAAGGCGCCTATACGCCGTTTCCAGGAAGCAGGAGCTTTAGAGCTTTATTCGGAGGGTGAATACTTGTGTTCTTACCCTTTATACTATCTTGAAGATATCGATTTAGCAATCCTGCGTTGACGTCACTAAATATAGCGTACTTGCATATTTCTATAATAATTGAGTGAGGAGCACCTTTGTATTTCCTCTCTTATTTAGAAAGAAGGTGCAAGTAGTGAGTAATCGCGCTGATTGCATAGATATCGGAAGTGAAAACTGCCCCTGCTATTTGGCCTTGACCGGCGATTGCCTTGTCTGCAGCCGGCTTCAAGGCCGTGAGGATTGTGACTGCGATTGGAAGGGCGTGTGCGTATATAATGAGTTTATACAAGGAAATAAAAAGGTTAACAATCCGCGGAAGGACCATCCTGTTAAGATAGTATTTAAGAAGTACTACCTGGATGATCTTGTTGTGCTAGGGCTTCTGGTCGGAAAGGGTTTTGCCATAAAGGCCGGCCGGCCGGGCTCCTATATTTTCTTGCGTGCCGGGACCGGTGAATCATTTTATGCTGCCCCCCTATGCGTAATGGAGGCTGACATTGAGGCCGGCATTATTGCTGTTGCGATAAAGATAATATCCGCCAAAACAAAAGCTCTTGCAGAAGCCGAAGACAGTTTAATGGTCAGGGGGATCTATCGCAACGGTATCTTAGGTATAGGCTCACTGACATCAATGCTAAAAACCGGAAAGAAGGTACTTATCGTTGCCAAAGGCATAGGTCTGGCTCCGGCTATTTTGGCAGCAAATTATTTATGGCAAAAAAATCGAGTTGACCTTGTAATTGACACAGAGAAAATCAGCGAAGATCTGATGAGCGATTATCTTCACGAGGGGGAAGGTATAATCAGGTTTTTAAGCCTGAACGAAGAAAGCCATTGTTTGGACCTTGGAGACATACTGCAAAAGGAGCAGTACGATTTGGTTGTGCTGCTGACTTCTGACCACTTCCTTGAAAAAATCGGAAGAATAGTTAAGGAGCGTTTGCCAAATACCTGGCTGGCAGTAAGCAATAATTTTCGTATATGCTGCGGCGAGGGCATTTGCGGCTCTTGCACAACCGCGGCGGCCGGTGGAGAAGTGATCAGGATGTGCAAGTGCAACACCCCGCCGGATTACCTTTAAATAACTAATAAGTGGCAAGGGGAAGTGGCAAGGGGACGCTTTGTTTGCCACCCTATTGGGAACACTTCGGGTGGCACGGGGACGCTTTGTTTGCCACCCTATTGGGAACACTTCGGTATGCTTGATAACAATGAATGTGTCATGGCAATGGAGAAAAAAATATTTTCCTATATTAAAAATGATATTTTACCTTGGAATAATCT
>Ga0302241_1000946_pt1 | contig 23307 bp, 18 predicted proteins | sample AAG_UR_Arg_MG_FD_193532 | JGI IMG/M metagenome (GOLD analysis project Ga0302241, IMG submission 193532) | Enriched activated sludge microbial communities from anaerobic digester in WTTP, New Holstein, Wisconsin, United States - AAG_UR_Arg | ecosystem: Engineered > Bioreactor > Anaerobic >... | reverse complement strand
ATAATAGATTTCATTGTAACAGGATCATAGATTTTGCGTAAGAGCCCGGACAGGAACAGACCTGTGAGATGGATACTAACTTACCTGTTGCCGTACTTAAGAAAATTTTGCGTGCTGGCTGATGATAAAAAAATATTTTTATTTCAGAGGAAAGTACACTTGTGAACTAGAAGATATAAGGGATATATTTTTGTAAGTCTTTAGCGGTTAAATTTTAGCTAAATGATACGAATCTTATAAATTTGATTTAAATGCATAGGAATTTTCATTATTGTTAAATTATTAGCTTCAGTGAACATAAACTTTTTGTGTTTAAAGCTATCAGCTATCAGCTTAGGAAAAGCTGATAGCTGAGGGTTGAAAGCTAGTAATGATTTATAATTCCTATGAAAGCTGAAAGCTGACTGCTGATAGCTTTATAATTAAGGAGAAATAGAGAGAAAATGAGTTCTGAGTTTACTGTTATAAATAAAGAGGATATGGATAATATTTATTCATTAATAAAGGAAAAAGATGGCCCCGTCTTTTTTGATTATATAGTTAATTATATTTCTCAAAAAAAGGAAGGAGAAATAAATCTTAGATTACTTGAACAAAAATTACAATCAAGTCTTGAGAATGATTCACGTTTTAAAGGTTTCCCTGATTATTATTGGTATTTATCAGAGTTAATTCCTGATAAGACACTTGTATCAGATAAAGAACTTGATAAGATTGAATTTTATATTACCAATACAGGAGAATCTGTTTCTCTTAAAAGTATACTGGCTTTGTTGAAAAAAGAAGATGATGATTTTTATAAAAACTGTCTAACTTCTAGACTTCATCAGGATGAGCGTTTTATACTTGTAGATAAAGATTTATGGAATCTCAAAAAAGAAATTTCCAAGAAAGTCTTCAGAAAACCTCAGGAAATTAATCTTCCTGAAACTCCTTCAGAATCTGTTTCTCTGGTAGAACTTGTTCCTGTTCTAAACAATATTCTTAGAGAGGTAGAAGAAGTTGCTTTGTTTAAAGAAAGCCAGAAAATACTTGTATCAAAACCTTCCTCTGTCCGCTATGCTCTTTTTGATACAGATATAAGTGGTGGATGTATGAAAATATTTTCCTCTATGAGACATTATTTCCCTGATCATCCTATGATTATACAAATAAAAGTATGCGGAAGACTTAAAGAATATACTGCTTATTTAAATAATAGAACCGGATATTTAAGAGGTCTTGAAGATTACTTTAAAGAGATGTCTTTCAGTAGAGGTGATGTTCTACATATTATTCCTATGGATCTGGAAAAAAGGGTCTACAGATTTTTCAGCCGTAATGAAAAGAATCAATATGCATATGAAAACTGGCGTACAAAACAGTTTCAGAACTTAAAAAGCTTTTATGAAAAATCTCCTTTCAGTCTTACCAACCTGACTTTATTAATAGCAAAAGCTTTTCAGGATATGGAAGTTCATTTTGATAGTATTTATGAAGAGGTAAATGCTATATGTCCTGTATCTAAAGAACTGGTTAATCTAATTTTAACCAAATTACCTTTCTGTTTAAATAGTTCAAAATCTAAAGATTTCTGGATATTTGATGATAGTAAGTTTAATAAATTTTTGCTTTTAGGCCTTACCAGTTTACTGGGAGATATGTCCAAAGAAGAAATGGATCGTAAGATGACGTCCATTACTGACACAGAAGCTAAAGAAAAAATTACCAAAGACAAACTTAAAGTTAAAGATGAAAAAATAAAAGAACTTCAACAAAATATTGAGTCTACAAAAAAAGAGATAGAAGATATGCATTCCAAGATGATTGCTTTCGAAAAATTAGCTGAAGTCAGAGGACAACAGATTAATACAATTACTGGTAATGCAGAAGTACTGGAGGAGAAAGTAAAGATTTTAACTAAGGAACTGGAAGAAGCGAGAAAGACTACGCCTGATACTTCAGTAGAAGTTAAACAATTGAAGAAAAAACTCATTTCTTTGCAGGAGCTTTTTCTTAATAAGAAAAAAATATTTATACAGCTTGAAAAAGAAAAGCAGGAATTAGAAAAAGCTCTTCTGGAAATGGATAGAATTACTTCGGGTTTAGAGAAGGAAAAGGCTGATTTACTTAGAGATCTTCAGGCTTTTAGAAAAGAGGAAGATAAAAAGAAAGAGAGTCTTATTAAAAAGGAAGATAAATTTTCTGAGCAACAAAACAAATTAGAAGATCTTAATAAACGTTTAGAAGAACAGCAAAAGAAAATAGAAGAACAGCAAAAGAAAATAGAAGAACAGCAAAAGAAAATAGAAGAAAAGAGCAAAATAGAGAAAGAACAGCAAAAGAAAATAGAAGAAAAGAGCAAAATAGAGAAAGAACAGCAAGAGAAAATAGAAGAACAGCAAAAGAAAATAGAAGAACAGCTTGAGAGAATTTCTCTTCAGGAAGAAAGAATTCAGGAGCAGGATGAGGAGATAAACTTTAAGGATCAACAGATAGATCAACTTAAACTTGAGAAAGCTTCTTCACGAAAAGAAAAAGAACTTCCTCATTCCATTGATAAGCAAGTGCTTAAAGATTACGAATTAAAGGTTGCAGAGAAAAATGATAAGATTTCAGAGTTGGAAAATAAGCTTTCAGTAATTGAACATGAAAAAATTGAACTGGAAAATAAATTCAGAACCCTCCAGTCTGATCTGGCGAAGATGAATTTTACAATAGTTGAAAAAGAGTCCAGAATAAAGATTCTGGAAAAGGAAATGGAAGCTTCAAAATCTACTGGTGTAGATGAAAATCAGGTAAAAGAGTTTGAAGAAAGAATAGAAATTTTAGAAAAAGAACTTGAAAGTAAAACCAGTTTATATAATACAAATCTCAATATGCAATTTAAATTAAATAAGGATATTTATAAATTGCAGAAAAGTGTAGACTTTTTCAGAGATGTCATAGAGTTTCTTTCTGATGGACTTCTTGTTATACCCCAAAAAGAAAGCTTGAACCTTACACGTATGGAAGAATTATTATCTATAATGAAAAGTGATGAGATGGGAGAAGAACCTGTTGTAATAACAGGCTTAAAAGCTCTGGAAGAGACATTTTTGAGATTGAATAATATGCTTGATGAAAGTGAGGAATTAAAGAAGTCATATGAATTATATAAAGAAGAACTTGAAGTTGCCAGGGTATATAAGGATAAATATGACTTATTATCTGGAGAGGGAGATATACATAAAGAAGAAATAGATAAATTGCAAAAGCAGATAGATATATTAACAAGTGACCTTAAACATTCAAAGGAGTATTGTAATGAGTTAAGACAGGAACTACAGGGTATGAGTAAATCCTTTATTGGTGGAAAGGTTATGACGAAGAGATTGAAAAGTCTGATAACCTCGGAAGAGCTGTCTGAAAAAGGAAAATAGTGGATATATTTTATGGTTTATAGTTGAAAGTTATTAAAGCTTAAGTTTTCTAAATCCTCAACACTAAACCTTAAACTATAAACATCTTCACACTTGACAATATTGTTTAATCTATGGTATTATTTGTTTTACTAGAGTAGTTTTGGGGCTGTAGCACAGTTGGAAGAGCGCTTGCATGGCATGCAAGAGGTCAGGGGTTCGACTCCCCTCAGCTCCATTATTTTTTTTGGTGAAAGAGGTGTAAGGTTTGTCAAGAGATGAATTATTAAAAATGTTAGATGAATTAAAAGATATTTCTTCCAAAAATGAAAAGCTTCATTTAGAGTTACAGAGAGTTGAAACAGAAAAGATTAAAATTACATCAGAAATAGAGAATTTAAATGTCAGACAAGCTAAGATTATAAGTAATTTTATGATGTTGAGCAAAGATGAAGAGTTGATAAATAGTTTTACCCGGATTAATCAGGCAAAAGAACGTTTATTTCTATCTTTTCTTGAGGCCAGAAGGGAAGAAGAATTATTAGAGTTGGAAGAGAAGATAATTAAAAATACAGAAATCTGGATTGATGTATTTCAAAAGATAGTTGCTAATGTATTACAGACTTCAAAAGAGGAGTAAAATTTAGTTTTTTGTTTTCTTTCAGGCATGGTTAATGAATAGATTAGCTATGCCTAAAAATTTGGTTAAATTTTATAGAATTTTTGGAGGGAAAATAATATAAGAAAGCGAACATAAATTAATTAAAATTTATGAATAATTTTATGAATTTTGAAAGCTGAAAGGAGTGATTAATGAGGAAGTTTTATATTTAGGTTGAGAATAGTAAAGAAAAGGAGATGGAAGGAAGAATGAGAAGAACAATAAGTATATTTTTGGTAGTAATCCTCATAAGTTTTGTTTTTTTTGCATTTATTGGGCAGGCTAATGCTGCGAAATTTAGTAAAACTGGAGTTATCAAAGTTCCTGAAGGTTTTATAGGTTTAAAATTTAATTCTGTTTTTAATGTTCATTCGGGTAAAAAAGGTATACCATTTTATTTATGGTCATGGAAAATTGTAACTAGCAATGGTTCTACTGTTTATCAATACTGGGGCGGTAAACCTCCTAAACATCTTGGCCCTCTTTCTCATCTGGTTTTAGGTCCCGGTACATATTATATTCATGTAGACAAAGGTGAAAATCAAAAGATTAATCTGAAGGTGAATTATGATTTAATTGATAATAGTAGTAAAAGATATATTATTCCTTCAGGTCATTATGGATATACTGTTTACGATTTTGATAAAGAGGAGAATTTATTCTTTTCAGGAGATTGTGGATATTTTAAAGTAAAGAATAGTTACAGACCTTACTTCTTTCTTAAAAGCCCTGCTTATATAAGCCTGGATGATAGAAAAGAAGCACATTATATTACTACTCCCGATGGTTATTATATTTTTGATGGCCGTAAGGGTGAACCTATTTTGTTTGATAAGGATGATAATGTTGTAATAGTAGATGATGGTGATGGTCGTATTGTAATTGTCGAAGATGATGGACTTTAATTTTTAATATTTGTTGTAGGGGCGTTTAATTAAACGCCCCTACCTATTTAATTCCCCAGAAGTTTATCCCACCAGACTTTTAACTTTTCTTCTTCAAAAGCTCTGGTTTTTTCTTCTATTTTACTTTCCATTGTTTTTATTTCTAACATAAGTTGTTCAATTTTTTTATCTCTTTCATAGGTTTGATTTGCCAGTAATTTGTATTGTTCTGTCATCTGGAGTATTATACGCTCAAATTCATTCAGCTGGGTTTGAAGTCCATCTCTGTCAGCTTTGATATTTTCGTAATCTATGTTGAGCTGTTCATTGTTCAACTTTATGTTATTTAATTCTATTCTATTTAATTGTAATTCCTCTATTTCTTTTTTTAGTTGTTCAATTTCTTCATCTTTAATTTTTATCAGGTTATTTAAATGTTCTATTTTTCTATCTCTTTCTTTTGTTTGTTCAGCTAATTCTTTGTACTGTTCTGTCATTTGAAGCATAGACTCTTCAATTTCTTGAAGAAATATTTCCAGTATTTTTTTTTCTTTTATAAGCAATTCATTTTGATTAAACAGTTTTTTTTGATATTCCAGATTAATGTTTTCTACATTATTAAGATGACCTTTAATACCATTTAGTTGTTCATATGTCTGTTGCATAGATAATATTCCTTTTAATTATTTAAATTCCTTTTTCAAGCCGTTCCCCGAGGAATGGAGGAAGTCCTGCTTGAATGATTTTTTTAGCGGCACTTTTATAATCATATTCTATTTGTTGAAAAGTTATATTTTTCTTTTCAGAATCATAAACTAAATAACAGGCCATAGCTCCCTGTCCTCTTGCTTGTCCTACACTGCCTGGATTTATAAGATATAAACAATCAGAATTAACAGGAAAGGCTTTCCCTTTTATTGAGGGATTAAAAATTGAACCATCACCACGTTTAAACCATATGGCTTGACTATGGGTATGACCGAAAAAGCATAATTTTATATTTGGTTTATTATTTTCTAAAAATTCAAAATTAGCTTTTGTTTGATATTTATATGATAAATATTCATCCTTGTCAAGAGGAGATCCGTGAACTATATATATAGAATCTCCAACTTCTTGAGTAATGGTCAGTCTGGATAGAAATTCTTTGTTTTTTGGTTCCAGTCTTTTTTTTGTCCACTCTATAGCTATTTTTGCTTCAGTAGTAAAATCTTCCCCTGCTTCAAGATTAATAGCCACTCTATCATGATTGCCAAGTATTATATTAAAAGAATTTTCTCTTATAGTTTCTATACATTCATTAGGATTGGCACCATAACCTACAATATCTCCCAGACACATAATTCTATCTATATTGGATGCTTCAATTTTTTTTATAATGGTCTCCAGGGCTTCTATATTAGAGTGAATATCACTCATAACTGCATATCTCATAATAATCCTTCATTACTAATAAAATTTCCTTTTTAATTATTACAATATTGTAATTCTTTTCTGTTTATGTAAATCCTTCTAAAAATTTGCAGGAAAATTCTTTTCCCCTTTTTTATTCGAATTTTATTTGCGTAATTATAGAAGGATTTTATGTTAAATCGCCGAATTTACTGCTATAAAAGGACTAATTATTTTTCTGAAGGAGTGGGTTAGATGCAGCTTATTTATAAAGGAAGGAAGTTTCCAGTAACAGAAGCGCTAAAAAGTTATACAGAAAAGCGATTCCAGAAGTTAGAAAGACACTTTGATTATATCAGATCAATAGAGATTATTTTTGATACGGAAGGTAATCAGTATGTAGCTAAAGTTTTAATCGATGCTGATGGAAATATTGTTCGTGGTGAAGAAAGAAATATAGATTTGTATGCTTCTATAGATGGAGTAGTAGATGATCTGGTGCGTCAGTTGAAAAAATTTAAAGAGAAAATGAGTAGAAAAAGACAGTCATCTAATGATGTATCTACAGTATCCCCTGCAGAAGAAATTGAAGAAGAAGAGGAAGAAACTAAACCTGTTGTTGGTAAAATAGTCAAAACCAATCGTTTTGCCATGAAGCCTATGTCTGATGAAGAAGCAGCAATGCAACTTGAGCTCTTGAAATATAATTTTTTTGTTTATTTAAATGCCCAGAAAGAACAGGTTCATGTTATCTATAAGAGAAAAGATGGAAATTATGGACTTGTAGAACCTGAATTTTAAAATTTGCAGGAAATTCCACTTTTTTTTTCTTATAAAAAGTGTTATACTATTAAGTGGAGAGATTCTTCTCTCCACTATTTGTTACACCAATTTTTCAGGAAGGTGTCTTTATATGTTTGGTTTATTACTTAAAGCAATCTGGAATCCAAATAAAAAAGAGGTTAAAAAACTTAAAAAGATTGTTGATGTTATAAATTCTTTTGAAGAATCTATTAAAAGCCTCGATGATGATAAATTAAAAGGAAAAACAAATGAATTCCGTAATAGATTAGACAGGGGAGAATCTCTGGATAAGATATTGCCTGAAGCTTTTGCTGTAGTAAGGGAGGCATCCTTCAGGGTTATAGGTTTGAGACATTATGATGTTCAATTAATGGGGGGTATTGTTCTACATCAGGGCCGTATATCAGAAATGAAAACAGGTGAAGGAAAAACCCTTGTTGCCACTGCTCCACTTTATTTAAATGCTTTAACCGGAAGAGGTGTTCAACTGGTTACAGTAAATGACTATCTGGCAAAGCGTGATAGAGAATGGATGGGCCCCATATATGAATTTTTAGGACTCACTGTAGGTGTTATTCAACATTCTATGGAACCTCATGAAAGGAAGAAAGTATATAACTGTGATGTGGTTTATGTAACAAATAACGAGGTTGGTTTTGATTATCTCAGAGATAATATGGTTTATGATATAGAAGATATGGTTCATAGAGATCTTCATTATGCTATTATAGATGAAGTGGATAATATATTAATAGATGAAGCAAGAACTCCTCTGATAATATCTGGCCGTGGCACTAAAGCTTCAGATGAATACCATAGATTTGCCCGTCTGGTTAAAGACCTTAATAAAGAGACGGATTATACTGTTGACGAAAAGGCCCATTCTGTTCCTCTTACTGAAGAAGGGGTATTTAAGGTAGAAAAATATCTTGGTATTGAAAATCTTTATGATAATGAAAATATGGAACTTACCCATCAATTAACTGAAGCCCTTAAAGCTAAAGAATTGTTTAAACGTGATGTTCATTATGTGATTAAAGATCAGGAAATTATTATAGTGGATGAATTTACCGGCCGTTTGATGTTTGGCAGGCGTTATAGTGATGGATTACATCAGGCTATAGAAGCCAAAGAGGGTGTCAAAGTCAGAAGTCAGGATCAGACGCTTGCAACTATAACATTTCAGAATTTTTTCCGTCTTTATGATAAACTTGCCGGTATGACAGGCACGGCAGCTACAGAAGAGGAAGAGTTCAGAAAAATTTATGGTATGGATGTTGTAGTTATACCTACAAATATGGCTATGGTAAGAGATGATCGTCCTGATGTTATTTATAAAAGCGAAGAAGCGAAACTAAAAGCTTTAATTGAAGAGATAGCAGAGTTAAATGAAAAAGGTGCCCCTGTCCTTGTAGGTACAAGATCTGTAGAAATGTCTGAAAGACTCAGTAAAATGCTCCATAAAAGGAAAATTCCTCATAATGTACTTAATGCCAAGTACCATGAGAAGGAAGCAGAAATTATTGCTCAGGCAGGTAGAAAAGGTACTGTAACTATTTCTACTAATATGGCAGGGAGAGGTACTGATATAATTCTTGGTGGAGATCCTGCCAAAGTGGCTTTAGCCGAGTTTAATGCATCTACAGAAGAAGGTAAATCTTATGATGAAATTTATAAAAGATGTAAGGAAATCTGTCAGCGTGAACATGATGAGGTGGTCTCTTTAGGAGGTCTACATATACTGGGAAGTGAACGTCATGAATCAAGACGTATAGATAATCAACTCAGAGGACGGTCAGGAAGACAGGGAGATCCCGGTAGTTCACGCTTTTATATAGCCCTTGAAGATGAACTAATGAGGTTATTTGGTTCTGATAAAATACAGGGATATATGGAAAAACTTGGCTATGATGATTCCATACCCATAGAACACCCAATTATAAGCAAACAGATAGAAGCTGCCCAGTCCAGAGTGGAAGCCCATCACTTTAGCATTCGAAAAAATGTTCTCGAATATGATGAAGTAATGAATCAGCAGCGTGAAGTGATTTATGGTGAAAGACGTAAGGTACTCAGCGGAGAAGATCTAACACCCCATATTATGGATATGATAGATCGAATTGTTCAGAATAAAATAGATATCTATGCTAATCCCGGTATGAACAAAGATGAATGGGACATTGCCGGACTTATTGAATCAATAAAAGAATTTTTTCTGTTAACAGATGATATCCCTTTATCAGCTTTAGAGGGAATGAATTCTAAGGCCCTTAAGGATTTTTTTCTCGACCTTGCTCAGAGTGCGTATAAAAGCAGGGAAGAGGAATTTGGAACTGAAAATTTTAAACGTCTTGAACAGATTATACTGCTGAGAATGATAGATACTAAATGGATAGATCATCTTGACATTATGGATAATTTGAGAGATGGCATAGGCCTCAGAGGATATGGAGGGAAAGATCCGAGAATTGAATATGAAATGGAAGCTTTTGAAACATTTCAGGAAATGATGGCAAATATACAGGAAGATACTGTTACATATATAATGAGAGCCAGACCCGTACAGGATGTAGGACGAAAGCAAAGGGTTTTTGTTATTTCAGGTACAAATAGAGATGAGAGCGCCCAATCCAGAGTTCCTGTAAAGAGAGGGCAAAAAATAGGTCGTAATGATCCATGTCCCTGTGGAAGCGGGAAGAAATATAAGAAGTGTTGTATTAGTAAGGAATCTGTCAATGCGTGAAAAGTGGTAGTACCTTTCATGATGTGGTATTATAATTGCAGTATATATTAATATACAGGCATTTTTATTTTTAGAAAGCTATCAATAGCTGGTTAAGGAAAAAAGCTGAAGACTGGTAGCTGAAAACTAATAACAAGGAAGTGAGCATAATGGTAGAACTGAATGAAGAAGGAATAGATAAACTTGAGGCAAGGATTGCTGATATAGAGGTGTACCTTTGACCTGTTCTCCAAGAGAGAAGATCTTGTAATCCTTGAACGTAAAATGGCATCTGCTGATTTCTGGGATGATCAGAATAATGCCCGGGTGGTATCTCAGAAATTTAATAATATAAAAGAAGAGATTGCTCTCTGGGAAAATCTTAGAGATAGGATTAAGGATATTAGTGAATATTTGAAATTTATAGATGAACATGACGAAACTTTTAGAAAAGAACTTCAGAAGGAAGTAGATAATATAGAATCAGAGCTAGAAAAGTTAGAGCTATCATCCCTATTAGATGAAGAATATGATGAGAACAAAGCTATTTTGTATATTCAGGCCGGTGCCGGTGGTACAGAATCCCAGGACTGGGCAGAGATGCTTCTCCGTATGTACTTAAGATGGGCGGAAAAAAATTCTCTTGATACAAAGATTGTAGATCGTTCAGTCGGTGATGTTGCAGGTATAAAAAGTGTTACTTTTATGATATCAGGTAAATATGCTTATGGATATTTAAAATCAGAAAAAGGTGTTCATAGATTAGTTCGTCTTTCTCCATTTGATGCTGCAAATAGACGTCATACGTCTTTTGCTTCAGTAGATGTAATACCGGAGATTGATGACCATATTGAAGTTAATATTAAACCTGATGATATTCTGGTAGAGACTTTTCGTTCCAGTGGAGCCGGGGGGCAGCATGTTAATAAAACCGATTCGGCAGTTCGAATAAGACATTTACCTACAGGTATTATTGTTCAGTGTCAGAACGAACGTTCACAACATTCAAATCGTATGACAGCTTTAAGGATACTTTATTCCAAACTTTTTGAGTTAGAGAAAAATAAACAAAGGGAAAAACTTGATAACCTTAGAGGAGAACATATGGAAATCGCCTGGGGAAGTCAGATAAGGAGTTATGTATTTCACCCTTATAATCTGGTAAAGGACCACAGGAGCCTTTACCAGATGAGTAATTCTTTAGCAGTAATGGATGGAGAACTTAATAGTTTTATTTATCATTATCTTAAATATAATAAAAAATTAAAAAACGATCAGAGTAGAAAGGTAGCTGTTATAAAATGAGATTTGTTATATTATTTATTCTGATTAGTCTTTTTCTTGTTTTCCCTGCCAGATCAGAAACAATTCAATTTACTGTAGATCTGGATAACACTAATCCATTTACTTCTCAGACTATGGTCGGAAGTTTTCTTACCCAGTGTATAAAAGAGTTATCAGGAGCTGAAATAGCTATTCTATGTAGCAGTGGTATAAAAGGTTCTATCTATAAAGGTACTACTGATAGTTCGGTTTTGCCCAATTTATTTTATTTCCCAGAGGATAAAGTGGTGTTAATAGAACTTACCGGAAGACAGATAAAAGAAATTATGGAAAGGAGCATAGCTGATTATCCTGATGAAAGTGTTAATTTCCTTCAAGTTTCCGGTTTAATCGGTACCTTTGACACTTCCCTTCCTGCAGGTCAGAGAATTATTGATATTTATATAGGTGGTAATATTATAGACTTAAAACGTAATTATAGAGTTGCTGTAGATGATAAGTTAGCCAGTGGTTTTTCAGGTTATATTATATTTACTCAGGGAAGAATACTGAATAGTAGTTCTTTAACATTGAGAGAAACAGTTAAGCAATATATTCAATCTCACCCTGTTATTGGCCGTCCTGAGAGGGCAGGATTAAAGAGTAGATAAAAAAGCAAATTACCTTGACTTTTTATCTTTTTAATGTATAATTATAATAATCTGGCGGCGTAGCTCAGGTGGCTAGAGCGAAGGCTTCATAATCCTTAGGTCCAGGGTTCAACTCCCCGCGCCGCTATCAGGTAGTAGTAATTCCCCTCTAAGAGGGGTTTTTTACTTATAGGGAGAGTATATTATCTGATATCTGGGATTCAGGAGAATCACTTTGCTTGATAAAATAAAATCCTATATTCTCAAAGAGAATCTTATTAACAGAGGAGATAGTATAGGTGTTGCTGTCTCAGGCGGTATAGATTCTGTAGTTCTTTTAGACCTTCTCTGTAATCTTAGAGAGGTTTTTCATATTAAGCTGGGTATTATTCATTTTCATCATAATGTAAGACCTTATGGTTGTGAAACAGATAAGTTTTTTGTATCCCAGATAGCAAGAGATAGGAAGTTGTCAATTATTATTGGATATGAGAATGTTCTGACCCTGGCCAGAGAACAGTCCAGAGGTATTGAAGAAGTAGGTAGAGATGCCCGTTATAATTTTTTCAGAAATATAATCTCAAAAAATTTCTGTAATAAAATAGCCTTTGCCCATACATATGATGATCAGGTAGAAACCATTTTAATGAAAATTTTGAGAGGATCGGGACTGAAAGGTCTATCAGGTATGTCTCCTTTTAGAGAAGGTATATTTATACGACCCTTGCTGGAGATAAGCCGCCAGGAAGTAGAGGATTATGCCAGAAAAGAGGGTTTGTGTTATCGTCAGGATCAGACTAACGGGGATCATAATTTTTTGCGTAGCAGGATAAGATATTCTTTGCTTCCTTTAATTAAGCATGAGTTTAATCCTAATATTTCCAATACTCTGGTTCGTCTATCTAATGTTTCCAGGCTTGAAGATGATTTTTTAGATAATCTCTCAGTAGATGCACTTAAGGATGTAATAATCAATTTTTCTAATGAAAGTTTTATCTTAGATGCTAATATATTATCTAAATATCATATTGCAATGAAGAGGAGAGTAGTTAGAAAAGCAATATTTACTTTGCTTGGTGATTTGACTTCTGTGGATTACAATTGTATTGAGATAATTTTAGAACACCTCAGGAGAGAGACAGGTAAAATATTAAAATTCCCCGGTCTTGTAATTAGAAAAGAATATAATAGATTGATTTTGTCAAAACTTCCTGATAATTTTGAGTCAGTTTTGTATGAGAAAGAGCTTAATTTTCCAGGGGAAACCATTTCTGATTTTTTTGGTATAAAAGTAATAATTACAATAAAGGAGCAGAAAGGTGACATGATAAGTGATAACTTTAGAGCTAATCTCGATAGAAAAACAATTTCTACCCCCCTTTTTCTAAGGAACAGACGTAAAGGTGATAGATTTATTCCTTTAGGAATGAGAGGTAAAAAAAAGTTGAAAGATTTTTTTATAGATGAGAAGGTGTCAAAATTTAAAAGAGATAAAGTACCTCTTATCGCTGATTCTAAAGATATTATGTGGGTAGTGGGAATGAGAATTGATGATCGTTTTAAAATACAGGCTCATACTGATAAAATAGTTACTATAGAGGTTAAGCCTGTATAAACGTAAAAAGTGAAGAACGAAGAGTGAAGGGTGAAGAATAATATATAAATGTTACCAATTACCCCTCCGCCCATCACTCATCACGTATTACGCATTACACATTACGCAAAGGAGGTACTATGAATATAGTAAAAAGTGTTCTCTTTTCTCCGGAAGTAATAGCACAGAGAGTAAAGGAACTGGGAGCGGAGATTACCAGTGATTATAAAGATAAAGAAGTCCTTTTTCTTGGTATACTGAAAGGTGCTTTTTTATTTATGTCAGATCTCTGCAGGTATGTAGATGTTAAAATGGAGTTTGATTTTATGGAGGTTTCAAGTTATTCCGGAGGAACATACTCTACAGGACAGGTTAGAATCCTTAAAGATATTGATACAAATATAGAGGACAAAAATATCCTTATTGTAGAGGACATTGTAGATAATGGTCTCACCTTAGACTATCTTGTAAACTATATTAAAGTAAGACAACCCAGAAGTTTAAAAATCTGTGCTCTTCTTGATAAGAGGGCTCATCGAAAAGTTCTTCTTAAAATAGATTATATAGGTTTTGACTGCCCTGATGAATTTGTTCTGGGTTATGGCCTGGATTATGGTGAATTTTACAGAAATTTACCTTTTATTGGTGTGTTGAATGAGGAATTCATTTCTTATCCTAAAAATGTATTGTAAAACACATATAAATGTGTTATAATGCTACCTATCTATTTGTTTTGTAAAGATTTTTATGAATTTTTACAGTAAAATTTTAATGTGATGGAGAATTTAAGAAGTGTCTAAAATGTTTAAAAATTTGGCCTTCTGGGTAATATTAATAATTGGTGCTATCAGTGCTTATTCTATTTTGAAGAATATTAATAGTGCTCAGGAAGAGATTAATTATTCCGAGTTTATTCAGTCTGTAAAGAAAGGTGAAGTAGATAAGGTTGTTATATACTTTACTAAAAATGAGCTTATTGGAACTAAAAAGCAAGGTGAGACCTTTAAAACTGTAATACCTTCAGAAGATCCTGCTTTAATACAGATACTTACTGCAAATAATGTAAAAATGGAATATAAGGATTCAAACGAAAATCGGTGGTGGGTTACGATTTTTTCTATATTTCCATATGTTTTGCTTTTTTTATTTTTCCTTCTTATATTGCGACAGGCTCAGGCCGGTGGAAGTCAGGCTTTTTCCTTTGGAAGAAGTAGAGCTAAAATAGTTGATGACAAGCGTCCCAAAGTTACATTTAATGATGTGGCAGGTATAGATGAAGCAGTTGAAGAGGTTCAGGAAGTAGTCGAATTTTTGAAATATCCACAAAAATTTCAATCTTTAGGAGCAAGAATACCAAAGGGTGTATTATTACTTGGACCTCCAGGCGCCGGTAAGACCCTTTTGGGACGTGCTATTGCGGGTGAATCAGGTGTCCCATTTTATTATATAAGTGGTTCGGATTTTGTAGAGATGTTTGTAGGTGTTGGTGCTTCCAGGGTAAGAGATCTTTTTGAACAGGCTAAAAGGAGCTCCCCCTGTATTGTTTTTATAGATGAAATTGATGCCGTAGGACGTCAGAGAGGAGCAGGATTGGGTGGTGGCCATGATGAGAGAGAACAGACGTTAAATCAACTTCTTGTAGAAATGGATGGTTTTGAACCAAATACAGGTGTAATATTACTTGCTGCTACTAATCGTCCTGATGTTTTAGATCCGGCTCTTCTTCGACCGGGGAGATTTGATCGACAGATTGTTGTGGATAAGCCTGATTTAAAAGGCAGAAGAGATATTCTGGAAGTTCATAGCAGGGGGAAACCCTTCAGTTCAGATGTGGATTTAGATATTATAGCCCGTAGTACAGCTGGTTTCTGTGGTGCTGATCTTGAGAATCTTCTTAATGAAGCAGCTTTACTTGCTGCAAGACTGGACAAAAAAACTATAGAAATGGAAGATCTGGAGGAAGCTATAGAAAGGGTTATAGCCGGTCCTGAGAGGAAAAGCAGGGTTATAATAGATAAAGAAAAAATAATGTTAGCCTATCATGAAGGAGGTCATGCTCTTGTAGCAAAGATAATCCCTCATACAGACCCTGTACATAAGGTTACTATTCTTCCCAGGGGTATGGCTTTAGGATATACACTTCATCTTCCTGAAGAAGACAGGCATCTTGTTACCAGATCAAAACTTCTGTCTGATATGACTGTTCTTCTTGGTGGGAGAATTGCTGAAGAATTACGATTTAATGAGATGAGCACAGGAGCTGCAGATGATTTAAAGAAGGTAACAGAGATTGCCCATAGGATTGTTTGTGAATATGGTATGAGCAAAAATCTTGGCCCCCGTACCTTTGGAAAAAAGCAAAAGCAGATTTTTTTGGGAAGAGATATTTATGAGGATAGAAATTATAGTGAAGAAATTGCTAAGAAAATAGATGAAGAGATTAAGAAAATCGTTGAGGAGAGATATAATATAGCAAGAGAAGTTATAGAGAATAATATGGATAAACTTAAGAAAATTGTAGATATTCTACTTGAGAAAGAAGTTATAGAGAAAGAAGAATTAGATAAAATTGTTCCAGTAATTACTACAGATGAAGTTTTATCAGAAGAAGAAAAAAATCAGGTTCATGAACTGGCAGATATTCAGAAGAGTTATTTGTAAATGAGCTGTCAGCTATCAGCTATCAGCTATCAGGTTGAAAAGAAAAGATAATTTAGCTTTTTTATGTAGAGTTTAATTAAAAATATTAGACCTTCAATACTAACCTTTTATAAGCTGAAAGCTGAAAGCTGAAAGCTGAAAGCTAAATTATGAAAAAGTTATATAACTTTTTGTTGACTTTCTTAGAGTGTTTTCTGGTATTTGGGATAATAGTATTATTTCTCAGTCAGATATTATATCCTGATATATTAGAGTATATATATCTTTCTTTCAAACAGGCTCAATTAATTACTATGTCTCTTGGAGTTATATCAGTAATTCTGATCTCTCAGAGAAATTTGTCCTCAGGATGGCGTTTAATAGCTATTCTGATATCTTTATTAATAAGTTTAGAAGTTTATTTTATGAGTAAGAGGATATTCTGATTTCCTCTTTCAGGAAGGATTATTATGTTTTCAAAAGAAACTATTGAGCTATTTAAAAAATCATTAAAACCGGGTCATGAGGTCTGGGTCTATACCAGAGGAGGAACAGGTGGGGGTAATGGAGAAATTGTTGAACTTACCGATGAAGTTCTTGTTCTGGAGGGAGTTTATCGGGGGAGAAAGTTTTGTCATTATTTTATCCTTAATAATATTGAAAGTATTAAGGTTTATCTGGAAGCCGAAAAAACCTAAATTACTATGAGAAATTTTAAATTTTTTTTACTCTCCTTTATATTATTTTGCATGATTTTATCATATGTATCAGCCCGGAATATTCAGATAACACCATCTCCAGGTGTATCGCCCACTGCATATGGTACCAATGAAATATCTACAAAAGAAGAGTTTCTCACTTTATATTTAATAATAAGTGGTTCTATCTTATTTATATGTATAATCTTATTTCTTGTATTCAGAATAAAAGCTAAACTTAAAACCTTGAATAACCATAAAAAACCTATTATGGAACTTGCTTCCAGGAATGCTGGGGTTATATTGCCCGAAGACCCTAAAAAAGAGTGAAGAGTAGGGGCATCTGTGTTAGTCCGGGTTGAATTAGCTCTTATAACTACTTTGTGAAGTGCTCTTACCAGGAGAAATCGGAGTGAATTTGTTTTGTTAAAAAGGCTTTCTCTTTATGGTTTCAAGACTTTTGCAAAGAAAAGGGATATAGATTTTTCTGATGGAATAACATGTATTGTTGGCCCCAATGGCAGTGGAAAAAGTAATATAGCTGATGCAATTAGATGGATTCTGGGAGAACAGGGAATGAAAACTCTCAGAAGCGATAAGCTTACAGAGATCATATTTGCAGGCAGTGAATCGAATAAACCTCTTAATTTTGCAGAAGTTGTAATATTATTGGAAAATAGCTCTGAACGTTTTCCTCTGAACTATACTGAAATAGAGATTACAAGAAGGATTTACCGTGATAATAAAAGTGAGTTTCTTATAAATCGAAATCCCTGCCGATTGAAGGATATTCAGGAGATATTTCTGGATACAGGCCTTGGTAAAGGTGGTATTTCTATGATAGGTCAGGGACAGATCGAAAAGATAATAAGTTCTGATGAATCTGAAAGGAGAACCCTTTTTGAAGAAGCAGCAGGTATAAATAAATATCAATACAGAAAACAGTTAGCTATGAAAAAATTAGAGTTAACAGAAAATAACTTACTTCGTTTATCTGATATTATGCAGGAAGTGGAGTCCAGACTTGCTCCTTTAAAAAAAGAACTTAATAGACTTAATCGTTTTAAACGTTATAAAGAAAGAGTAGACGAACTGGAGAGGCACTTGCTATTTCAGGAATATTTGTCTCTTTCCAGAAGAGAAGAAGAAGCAATCAGACATTTGAATACTGCAATAGAGGATGTAGATAAGATAGAACTTGAACTCATATGTGCAAGAGATGCATATGATACTGAGGTTTTATCTCTTAATGAGTTACAGAAAACTTCTGTAGAACAAGAAAAAAATATCTACAGTTTAAAAGTGGAGATGGAACAAACCCGGGTAAGATGTGACTCTTATCTTCTTAGAAAAAAAGAGATTGAAGATAGACTCTCAGGTACAGTACAGTTAATGAAATCTTTAGAATTACAGAGGGAAAAGCTTCTGACAGATAAATATGGAGATGAAGATCGACTTGTTTCTTTAAGAAGAAAAGTAGAGACTTTATCTGAGGAGATCCGGAAAACTGAAGCTGAGCATAAAAATGATATGTACCTCCTTGATTCTTTTAGAAAAGATTATGTCACTTCTAAAGAACAGCTTATGACATGTGTTCAACACATATCTACAAAGACCAGGGATCTGAATAATATGTATTCTTCATACAAAGAGATTAAGAATGAGTTGTTCAGACTTCGAGAAATCATAGATGTGGTAAAAAAGGATATTAAAGAATATAACCTTCTTAAAGAAGAGACTCAAAAACAGATTGAAGAGATTTCATTAAATAAGACTGCCATAGAAAAAGATATGGCCCTTATGAAAGAAGAGAAAATAAATTTAAACACTTCACTGGAAGGGATAAAAATAGACCTTGCCGGTTTATTTAAGAGTTTTTCTAAAAAGGAAATCAGGTTTAATTTCTTGAAAGATTTGGAAAAAAGCTTTGAAGGTTATTTCCCGGGAGTAAGATCCCTTATGACAGCAAAGAAGAAAAGAAAGGAACTTGCAGGTTTAATAGGTGTTGTAGGTTCTCTTATAAAGGTTCCTGAAAAATATGAAAAAGCAATAGAAATTGCACTGGGCAGTCATATACAGGATATTGTTACAAAAACTGATACAGATGCCAGGATAGCTGTTGAATACCTCCGTGAAAATCAGAAAGGGAGAGCAACTTTTCTTCCTCTTAATATCATAAAGCCCTCTTTTTTTAATATCTCTGGAGAAGGAAGATGGGATAAATGCTGGCAGGTTTTAGGTCAGGCAAATAAATTGATTGACTATGAACCCATATATATGGATATTATAAACTATCTTTTAGCTCATTATTATATTGTTACCGATTTGACTTCTGGTATTGAGATTTTGAAAACTTATAACATATCAGCTACTCTCGTAACCCTTCAGGGAGATATAATAAGACCTGCAGGAGCTATAACAGGAGGGAGCCTGGATAATAAAAAAGAAAGCTTATTATCTCGCTCCCGGGAATTAGTGGAATTGGAAGGGGAAATTATTGAAATAAAGAAACAGAAAGAAGCACTGGAAAATAAAGAAAAGCTTTTATCCATTCAAATTGCTTCTCTCGAGAGAAATTTTAAGGAAAAATTTGAAAAGAAATTCTCCCTGGAAAGTTCTTGTATAGAATTAGTAAGAAAAAGAGATCGTCTTATACTTCAGGAAAATCAGGCAGGTGAAAGATTACAGGATTATGAAAATATCCTCAGATTAAATACAGAGAAATCAGGTAATCTGGACAGGGACATACTTAAGATTCAACTGGAGATTCAAAGTTTGAGAGAGAAAGAAAGTGTTCTGGAAATAGAAAAAAAAGAAATTGACAGCAGGCTTATATTACAGGAAAATAAAGAAAACAGATCCCTGGAAATTTTGACAAAACTTAAAATAGATTATGCAACTTCCTATGAGTCTATTCTTAATCTGGAAAAATTTATTAGTTCCCGTAAGGAACAACTGAAACAGATAGAAGATAACTATCTTTTATGCTCGGATGATGCCAGAGATCTGGAGAAACAGTTATCTCACATAATCAGGGAAGAAAAAGAGGATATTACAAAAGTTGTTTTTCTTGATAAGGCTTATCATGAGGCTTTAAATACTTTTCATGGCTTTAAAGATAGGGAGATAGGAAAAGAAAAAGAAATAAACGCTAAGAGTATAGAAATATCTTCAAAGAAAGAAGAACTTATAGAAAAAGAAAAAGTTATGAAGGAACTTCACATCGTACATGCCAGAATTAATACCGAAAAAGAATTACTTGCCGTGAAATTACCAGAAGGTATTTCTTCTGTAGAGGAATTTATTGAACCTGAAAAAATATCTGAGGAGATAAATTTATTGAACAGTAGAATGGAAAGTATGGGATTTATAAATTATAATGCATCAGTTGAATATGATGAACTTGATAAACGTTATCGTTTTCTTTTAGAACAGAAGTCTGATATGGAGGATGCTATTTTTTCACTTCATAAGGTTATAGAAGACTTAGATCGAACTTCTCGTAAAAGATTCAGAGATACTTTTGAAATGGTAGCAGAAGAGTTTTCAATAATGTTTAGAACCCTTTTCCCGGGAGGAAGGGCATATCTTTCTCTTACTGATGAAGAAAATGTTTTAAAGAGTGGAATTGAAATAATTGTTCATCCTCCCGGGAAAAATCTTCAGAGTATATCACTTCTTTCAGGAGGAGAAAAGACTATGGCAGCTGTAATATTACTTCTTTCTATATTTAAAATTAAACCGGCTCCATTCTGTGTGTTTGATGAGGTAGATGCTGCTCTGGATGATTCCAATACAGCTATTTTAGCTGATTGTGTGAAAGAATTTTCTCGTTACTCCCAGTTTATTATTATAACTCATAATAAAATAACTATGGAAAAAGCTGATGTTTTATACGGGATTACCATGGAAGAACCCGGTATATCTCATATCATATCTTTAAAATTAGGAGATCCTGTACTGGATGAATTTGTTGGAAGTGAAAAGTAGTGAAAAGTGAAAAGTGAAAAGAATTGAAAATATAAGTACTATTACATTATTGTTTCACACCTGGCGATTCTACATCACACTTCACGTCTCACGTCTCACGTCTCACGTTCCACCTCTCACTAATTAAGGAGGTAAATAATGTTTAAATTTTTTAAAGGTGATAACTGGTTTACAAAGATAAAAGACGGTCTTTTGAAAACAAGAGAGAACCTTACTGCAAGAGTAAAAAGTCTATTTTCTATGAGAAAGAAAATTGATGAAGAACTATGGGAAGAGCTTGAAGAGGTGCTTATATGTTCTGACATGGGTGTTCATACCTCTAATATGATAATAGAAGATTTGAAAAAAAAGGCCAGGGAACTGAAAATAAAGGAACCAGAACAACTGGTGGAACATCTTAAAGAACGCATAAAAGAATGTTTTTCAAATAGAGAACTCGGACTTTTTACTGCAGAGAATAAACCTACTATTTATCTAATGGTTGGTGTTAATGGTTCAGGGAAAACTACTACTATTGGAAAGCTGGCGCGCCGTTTGAAAAACTCCGGGAATAAGGTTATTATTGCTGCAGGTGATACCTTCAGAGCTGCTGCTATTGAACAATTAGATGTCTGGGCTCAGCGTGTTGGTGTGGAAATTATTAAAAATAAACAGGGTTCTGATCCTGCCTCTGTATGTTTTGATGCAATTCAAGCTTCTAAAGCAAGAGGTGCTGATTATCTTATAATCGATACTGCCGGTCGTCTTCAGACTAAATATAATCTTATGAATGAATTAAAAAAGATTGGAAAGATTATATCCAGAGAAGTGTCTGATGCTCCTCATGAAACCCTTTTGGTACTCGATGCTACTACAGGCCAGAATTCCCTCTCTCAGGCAAAACTTTTTAATGATACCGTATCTCTCACGGGAATTGTTCTTACCAAGCTTGATGGGACAGCTAAAGGTGGCATGATAGTAGCTATTGAGAATGAGCTTGGAGTGCCTGTAAAGCTGGTCGGTGTGGGAGAAACTATGGAAGATCTGCAGGATTTTGATCCTCAGGCTTTTACCGATGCTTTATTTTCTGCTTGAATACTTGACATATTTTATATGTTTGGATATACTACAGTAACGTGAAAATCGTGAGACGTGAGATGTGAGACGTGAAGAGGTAAGATTATGTTTGAAAGTTTAGGAGAAAAACTCCAGGGTATATTTAAAAACCTTAAACGTAAGGGTAAGCTCAAGGAACAGGATGTAGACAGTGTTTTAAGAGAAGTACGTCTGGCATTATTAGAAGCAGATGTTAATCTTAAAGTTGTAAAGGATTTTACTAAACAGGTAAAAGAAAAAGCTGTGGGGCAGGAGATATGGAACAGTCTCACTCCTGCTCAATTAATTATAAAGATAGTTAAAGATCAGCTTACTGAGCTTATGGGAAGTGCTAATAGTAAGCTTACCTTTGCTCCACAACCGCCTACAATATTAATGCTTATAGGCCTTCAGGGTTCAGGAAAAACCACAACTGTAGCCAAGCTATCTAATTATCTGAAAAAACAGGGACGTAATCCTTTGATGGTAGCGGCTGATGTTTATCGTCCTGCAGCTATACATCAATTACAGGTTTTAGGTGAACAGCTTAAGATTCCGGTCTTCAGTATGGGAGATAAACAGGATCCTGTTAATGTTTGTAGTGGTGCAGTTAAGAAGGCTGTCGGACTTGGTTGTGATGTGATAATTATAGATTCTGCAGGCCGTCTGCATATAGATGAAGATCTTATGGAAGAACTCAAGAATATAAAGCTGAAGGTCAGACCTCATGAGATATTATTAGTTGTAGATTCGATGATTGGCCAGGAATCAGTTAATGTAGCAAAGACTTTTGAAGATCAGGTTGGTATAGATGGTGTTATACTTACTAAAATGGATGGAGATGCCCGTGGTGGAGCTGCCCTTTCGGTAAAAGCAGTAACCGGTAAACCTATAAAATTTGTGGGGATCGGTGAAAAAACAGATGCTCTTGAACCATTTTATCCAGAAAGAATTGCTTCCAGAATACTGGGTATGGGAGATGTACTGAGTCTTATAGAGAAGGCTGAAGCAGCATTTGACGTAGAAAAAGTCGAAGAGCTTGAGAAAAAGATTAAATCCCAATCTTTTAATCTTGAGGATTTTCTTGTTCATCTTCAGCAGGTGAAAAATATGGGGCCCCTGGATCAATTAGTGGGAATGATACCGGGTATATCGAATATTGTTGGTTCGAGTGATATAAAAGTAGATGAAAAGCAGTTTAAAAGGATTGAAGCTATGATTTATTCCATGACACCTGAAGAAAGGAGAACTCCTGAGATAATAAGATCCAGTAGAAAAATGCGAATTGCCAGGGGCAGCGGCAACAGTGTTTCCGATGTAAATAAGTTGTTAAAACAATTTAAAGAAGTTCGTAAAATGCTAAAACATGTTTCCCAAATAGAAAAGGTTGTCAAGAAGAAAGGGAAAAGTAAATTTAAACTTTTCAACTAATCATCACTCAGATATTAGTAATAAGTTTAAGGAAAAAGCTGAAAGCTGATAGCTATAAATTAATCATTGCTTCAGAAAATAATTTGTGTTATAATATCATTTAAACTTATTTTAAAACAAGTGA
>Ga0302241_1000941_pt1 | contig 23390 bp, 19 predicted proteins | sample AAG_UR_Arg_MG_FD_193532 | JGI IMG/M metagenome (GOLD analysis project Ga0302241, IMG submission 193532) | Enriched activated sludge microbial communities from anaerobic digester in WTTP, New Holstein, Wisconsin, United States - AAG_UR_Arg | ecosystem: Engineered > Bioreactor > Anaerobic >... | reverse complement strand
GACCTTCCTGGCCAGATAGACATTGCCGTAGAGCTGCACCAGAATGGTGGCGAGGGCCACGCCCGCGGTGCCCATGGCCGGAAAACCCAGCCACCCGAACATGAAAATAGGATCCAGGATGATGTTGAGCACGAAGGCCACAAACAGATAGTTCCGGTTGGAACGGGTATCCCCCTGGGAAGCCAGCATGGCATTCAATATGTGATTGGAGATGAAGAAGACCGCGCCCAAAAAGATCACATCGATGTAGCGGACCCCGTAATCCAGCACCTCGCCCCCGGCACCCATGAGCTCAAAAATTGGACGTCCGGCAAGGAGTCCCACTGCCATGAGGCCTAGTCCCAGGATCCAGGCCAGAACCAGGGCGTTGAGTCCCAGCCGGTGGTAGTCCTCCCGGGACTTCCGGCCGAGGGCGTTCGAGATTAGGGCGGTGGACCCGGTGCCCAGCCCCGAGCTGAATGCGATCACCATGAAGAAGATGGGAAAGGACATGGAGAGCCCCGCCAGGGCAGTGGTGCTGATCTTCCCGGCATAGAAGGTGTCCACTACGTTGAACATGGTGTTGAAGAACCACCCAATGCTGGCGGGGATGGTCAGGCGCTTGATGTGGGCTTTGATGTCGCCTGTGGTGAGGTCGGTGTGGGTCATGGCGGGGCCTCCCTTCGTTCGTGTGACGTCTTTTTTGTCCGCTTTTCGTTAATTTCAGTATAGCACGATCCGTTGAGAGTTGAAGAGATTAGAAAAGGATTAAGGCGGTGGCTCAGCCGATTGTAACGGTCGCAAAATGGGTATAAATCCAAAGTAAGTTTGAGTATCGTTGTTGCTTGTTTTTTTTGAATGGTCTCACTGGAGATCAGGAGGTATAGGGCTATGAGAAACCGGTTAGGTGATATCTTTTGGCGTCGTAGATTTGGCCGGACCGCTTCTGAAGGCGGGGGTGTTGATGGAAGGGACCATCGGCAGAAGAAGTTTTTGAGGGCTTTTGGGATCCTGACGGTGACCGCGCTGGCTATTGGCCTCGGCGGGTGTGGGGTCCAGGCACCTTCACAGGCGCCGGCTGGTGGGGCTGAGCCACTGCCGACGGCAATGCCCGCGCTGGATCTGGAGGCGCTGGAGGCTTATGAGTCGGCGGTGTTCGCGGGTGGCTGCTTCTGGTGTACGGAGTCTGATTTTCAGAAGCTGCGCGGGGTCGTGGAGGTCGTGTCGGGCTACTCGGGGGGTGCTGAGGGCGATGCGACTTATGAGGCGGTGTCCAGCAAGGAGACGGCCCATTACGAGGCGGTCAAGGTGTTTTATGACGCTGAAAGGGTGGATTACGAGCAGCTGGTGCGGTATTTTCTGACGCACATCGACCCAACGGACGATGGTGGCCAGTTCTACGACCGGGGGCCGCAGTACCGGACGGCAATCTTCGTGGCTGATGAGGCGGAGCGGGCGGTGGCGGAGGATCTGGTCGCACGGCTGAACGCGACGGGTGTGTTTGATGCGCCCGTGGTGACGGAGGTGCGGGATTTGACGGGTTTCTATCTGGCGGAGGACTACCATCAGGATTTTTGCGACTTGAATTCGTCGAACTATGAGGCCTACCGGACGGCCAGCGGGCGGGATGAATGGCTGGCTGAGGTTTGGGGGGACCGGGTTGTGGACGGCTTCTACCATTTGGAGACGCGGGTGGCATCGCTGGATGATTTGGCGATTGAGGTGACACAGGCGGATGGGACGGAGCGGGCCTTTGACAATCCGTATCATGACCTGAAGGATGCCGGGATCTATGTGGACGCGGTGTCCGGGGAGCCTCTGTTTAGCTCGCTGGACAAATTTGATTCCGGGACAGGCTGGCCGAGCTTTACGCAGCCTATTGAGTCTGGGACGGTGCGGGAGTTTGCGGATTTGACCCTGGGCATGGCCCGGGTGGAGGTGCGCAGCCGTCTGGGGGATTCCCATCTCGGGCATGTTTTCGAGGATGGACCTGACCCGACGGGGCTGCGATATTGTATCAATTCGGCTTCCTTGAGGTTTGTGCCGGTTGAGGATCTTGAGGAAGAGGGCTACGGCGACTACCTGACGCTTTTCGAATAGCGCGGAACGTGCTAGTATGAGGGTGAGGCGGTTTGCTGGAAGTTTTATTGATTTGGTTAGTGGTGGGCAGCCCGGTGGGCTGCCTTGTTTTTTGTTTGGATCAGGAAGAGTTGTTGTGATTTGATACTTGCTGATGGAGGGGGTGGACGCGTGGAGAAAATGAACAGGATAGAGCGTGGGCGTGAGGGTGAGATTGAGGGTGTGCCGATGGTTCAGTCGCGCAACTCTCGGCCGCAACGGCTGCTGGAATGGTATTTTTTGAATGCCCGGGATTTGCCGTGGCGGGAAAGTCATGACCCCTACAGGATCTGGCTGTCTGAGGTCATGCTGCAGCAGACCCAGGTGGTGACGGTGATTGGGTATTTTTTGCGGTTTGTTGAGCGATTTCCTACGGTTCAGTCGCTGGCTTCGGCTGAGGAAGATGAGGTTTTCAAACTTTGGGAGGGCCTAGGCTACTATTCCAGGGCCCGTCGGTTGATTCCGTGTGCCCGGGCGGTGGTAGCGCAGCATGGCGGGGTTTTTCCGGGGTCTTTGGAGGAGATGCTGAAGCTTCCGGGCGTGGGACCTTACACAGCGGGGGCGGTGCTGAGCATTGCCTATAACCAGCGGGTACCGGCTGTGGATGGCAACGTCCTGAGGGTGGCTTCGCGGTGGTATGCCTATGATACGGATATTCGTTTGCCGGCTGCCCATAAGGCCATTGAGTCGCGGCTGATGGCGGAAATGCCTGAAGATGCCCGGCACTTTAATCAGGCGCTCATGGAGCTTGGGGCCTGCGTTTGCACGCCTAAGAATCCGGCGTGTGACCGTTGTCCGGTGGCTGAGTCGTGCGAGGCGCTGTCACGAGGATTGGTTGAGGTGCTGCCTTTTAAATCAAAGGCGAAGGCAAAAGTTGAGTCTGAGAAAGTGGTGGCTTATGTCACCTGTGGGGAACTCATCCTGATTGAAAAGCGGGCGCCGGACGTTCTTTTGGGGAGTCTTTGGGGATTTCCAGTGGTGGATTTGCCTGAGGGTGTGGGCGCTAAGACTGAGACGGCGTATAGGGCTGTCGAAGCGCTGCTCCGTGAGGACTACGGGGTTGAGCTTGTGGCTCGAGAGGATGTTGAAGCTGGCGGCAAAGTGTTGGGCGCCGCGACCCATGTGTTCACGCACCGTGTGTGGAAGATGCATTTGATGGGCTTTGAAGCTGCAGCAACCGTGGAAACGGATCTGCCAGAGACGCGGTGGGTGCGACCATCGGCAATCAAGCACTTTGCACTGCCAACGGCGTTCAAAAAGCTGCTTCGCGCGGCGAAAATGGACTAAAATGAAGGTTGGTGACGCGGACGGTTTTCAATTTGGTGACGCGGACAGTTTTGAAAACGGGGACAGAGCTAAGTGTAATTTTACACTTTTTGGAGGGCGATGAACTCGGGACCAGATACGGAGACGAACTCGGAACCTGGTGTGGCATGAAACTATCGGGAGGGCGACAATCATGGAGAAACGGAACAGTCGGGGTCAGACCCAGGCGGAATTTCTGGCGGACTACCACGCCAAGCCCCACGCGTATCCCAAGCCATCGTTGACGGCGGACCTGGCCGTTTTCAGGCGCGCTGGTGAGGCTGCTGTACAAACTCCAAAGTGGCAAATCCTGGCCGTGAAGCGGGGAAATCACCCGTGCATCGATCAGTGGGCGCTGCCCGGCGGCTTTTTCGACGTCAAAACGGACGTGACGCTGGAGGCCTGCGCCGTTCGCGAGCTCTGGGAGGAGACGGGCCTGGTGGCCGGGACGGTGTTCCCCCTTGGCGTCTACAGTCAGATGGGCCGCGACCCGCGGGACCGGATTGTGTCGCAGCTGTTTGCCTCGGTGATGCCCGAAGACTTCAAAGAAATGCTTTTAGCCGATGATGACGCCGCCGACGCCCAGTGGATGGACCTGGAGGTGTTGTGGTTTGAGACACCGGGGAAGGCGATGGTCGCCGAAATCGAGACAGCGCTGGAGGCTGACACAAAGCGCTACTGCAAGATTGTGCTTCGGCACGGGGAGGAAGTGGCAGAACAGTCGCTGGAGGTCACCGAGCGCTGGGTGGATTTGGGTGTTAGGAAGGGCCGGAAGGTGGGGGTTGTGACCATCGGTAAAGGAACTCTTGCTTTTGATCACGCCGAGATGATCCTGGAGGCTTACAGGTGGCTGACGGGGGAATAGCGGCAACTCAGGTGGTCGACATTGACTAAAAAGGAAAATAAAAAAGTCGACTTTGGAGGTTACAAACTCTGAAAGTCGGCTTTTTTGGTTTTTGTTGCTTATAAGCAACAAAATATAATATTAAACAAATTAATAGGATATAAACAACGAAAATAAATTATGTTTGTTTTTATTGTTTATATCCTATAAAATATACTTGGAAGGGGTGGGTAACATGATTCTCCGTCAAGATTATCTGAAGAAATTAATCGATTTCAAGGATAAAAATCTTATCAAAGTGATTACCGGCATCAGAAGGTGTGGGAAATCTGTTTTGATGGGCCAGTTTAAAGCTCATCTTATAGAGATTGGCATTGATGAAGGCCAGATCATCCATCTCAATTTTGAGTCGTTGAAATATGAACATCTTAAGAACTATGCTTCGCTCTATGCCTATATAATGGAGCAGGCGGGTGATCGAGGAAGGGTTTATATTCTTTTGGATGAAATCCAGGAGGTCGATGGCTGGGAGAAGACACTGTCCAGTTTGCAGGTGGATTTGGATTGTGACCTCTACATCACAGGTTCAAATGCTAAACTGTTGTCTTCTGAACTGGCAACTTACATTTCAGGCCGTTATGTGGAAATTCACATGCTGCCCCTTTCGTTTAAGGAAGTGGCTGCAAATCATGCAGATGAGCCTATGCAGCAGAGTTTTAACAGATTCACAAGATATGGCGGATTTCCGGGGCTTACTGAAATGGGAGATAACGAAGCGTTAGCGCGGGATTACCTGATAGGTATTTATAATACCATAATTGTAAAGGACGTCATTTCAAGAAACAATTTTAGAGACGTGGATCTCATCAACTTAATCGTAAAATTCGTGACTGATAATATTGGTAATTTAATGTCTGCCACAAAAATTGCGGATTATCTGACAAGCAGCGGCAGAAAGACCCATGCTTCGACGGTCAATGATTATTTGCAGGCCCTTGAAAATGCTTTTGCAATCTACAAAGTGGACCGGTATAGCATTAAAGGCAAGCAATTGCTCAAAGCGCCTTACAAATACTATGTCGCAGATTTGGGATTAAGAGGGACTGCTTTAGGGTTTAGAGAAATGGACCTTGGGCGGGTTATTGAGAATGTGGTGTTCTTGGAGCTGGTTCGTCGGGGATATCACGTTTTTGTGGGTGCGGATCAAAGTTTTGAAGTGGATTTCATTGCTGAAAAGGGTCAGGAGAGAATCTATTATCAGGTCTCGCTTTCTATTGTGGATGACAATGTGAAAAGGAGGGAAGTTGGGGGACTGCTCAAAATTCCTGACAATTTTCCGAAAGTGCTTATAACCATGGATTATCATGCCGGAGAGACTGAAAGCGGAATCGAGTTGGTGAACCTTCTGGATTTCTTGCTTGGAAATTAATCAGACAAACACAGGCGAAATTACCTGCAACAGAACTGTATAATGCCGAAAATGAAAAAGCCGACTTTGGAGGTTATAACCTCGAAAAGTCGGCTTTTTTGGTTTTTGTTGTTTATAAGCTTGACGGAACCGGGAGCTGTGAAACTGGGTGTCAGACACCGAGTTTCAGAATTGAGAGCCGTGAAACTGGGTGTCAGCGGCTAGCGCCTATCAACCCTCAGTTTCATGCTACAGCGCGCCCAGCTTCTGCCCCAGCTCGAAGCAGGACTTGATGGCATCTTCGTCCGGGTTCCAGAGGACTTTCAGGCCGTCGTCCACGAGCTCGAAGCCGGCTTTCTTAAGCTCCTCGTTGAGGATCCCCACGCTCTCGCCGCTCCAGCCGTAGCTGCCAAAGGCGGCCGCTTTCTTGTTCTTGAAGCCGAGGCCCTTGATAATGTCGAGGATGCCGGCCATATTTGAGAGGATGCTCTTATTGATCGTGGAGGAGCCGGCTAGGACCATACGGGATTTGAAGACTTCCGCGACGACGTCATTCTTGTCCGAACGGCCGACGTTGAAGAGCTTGATGGTGACGTCGGGGTTGACGGACTTGATACCATCGGCTATAGCCTCTGCCATGCGCTTGGTGGCATCCCACATGGTGTCATACATGAGGGTGATCTGGTTCTCCTGGTAATTATCCGCCCACTTCATGTACTGCTCGACGATCTGGACCGGGTTGTCGCGCCAGATGATGCCGTGGGAGGTACAGATCATATTGACCGGGAGGTTGAAGCTGAGGACCTGCTCGATTTTCTTGGTGACAAGGGTGCTGAACGGGGTCAGGATGTTGGCGTAGTATTTGAGGGCTTCCTGGTAGAGCTCGGCCTGGTCGACCTTGTCGTTGAACATGAGCTCGGAGGCGTAGTGCTGGCCAAAGGCGTCGTTGCTGAAGAGGATGCTGTCCGCGGTGTAATACGTGAACATGCTGTCCGGCCAATGGAGCATAGGTGCCTCGACGAAGATGAGCTTGCCTTTGCCTATGTCCAGGGTGTCGCCGGTTTTGACTTCGACGAAGTTCCAGTCCTGGTGGTAGTGGCCCTTAAGGGACTTGACGCCGTTTTTGGTGCAGTAGATTGGGGTGTTCGGGATTTTTTTCATCAGTTCCGGCAGGGCGCCGCTGTGGTCGACCTCCGCGTGGTTGGCGATGATGTAATCGATGGAATTCAGATCAATTTCATTTTCCAGTTTGGCGACGTATTCCTTCGAGAATGGCATCCAGACGGTGTCAATCAGGACGGTTTTTTCGTCGCGGATCAGATAGGAGTTGTAGGACGAACCGCGGTGGGTTGAATATTCCTCACCGTGGAATTTCCGAAGTTCCCAGTCGATTTTTCCTACCCAGGTGACGAGATCTGTGACTTTGAATGACATAAAGACGCTCCTTTCGAAATGTGGTTTTTTGAGGTTGGAAGACTAAAGATTAAAGACTAAAGATTAAAGACTAAAGATTAAAGAGTTAAGATTAAAGAGAGGCTGCCGATGGTCGCATTCCTCAAATTGTGTCCAAATTGTGTGAAGCTCTGGCACCAAATTCAGGTTGGTGACAGGCACTCAGTTCAAGTTGGTGACAGGCACTCAATCAGAAACTGACCGCGTCACCAACTTGCGAGAATTGTCAATTACTGGCGGGCGTGTTTAAAAAGAATGTTATTCTCCAGATGAACGTGGTGGAAGGTGTCGATTTCGAGCTCCGCGAGTTTCTTATAAGTGACTGCATAGGTGGTGCAGCCGTCCGCAGGAACCGTGTAGTGGTCGGTGATTTCCCGGAGGGCTTTGAGGAGGTCGCCGGCGCCTTCGTGCTCAGCCTCGAGCTCGGTGATCAGGGCCTTATACTTTTCCTGGCCAAGGGCTTCGTAGCTTTCCGCACTCTTGATGGCAGGGAAGAGGATCTCTTCTTCTTTGACCAGGTGACCTTCAAGCTCCATTCTCAGGAGGCTGAACTTTCTGTGAACCTCGAAGAGCTCCGGATGGTGCACGCCGTGGACTCTCAGAATCTTGAACATGAGCTCGGAGATCATCGGGAGAGTCTCCTTGAGGAAGCGGTGGTGAGTAAGGACAATGTGATTCACCAGCTTGACCGGGGATTCTTTGACCCAGTCCGTCCAAGCGGCGTCGCGCTCCTGACTTTCCTTATAGGAAGCTTCCAGCGCGGCCAGAATAGTCTGCGGATCCGCGCCAGCCTCCAGGATCCCGGCCTCCAGCGACCGTTCGCCGCCGCAGCAGAAATCGATCTGATTCGTGATAAAGGTATCCGCAGCAAGCGGGAAACGCGCGACAACATCGCCAAGGCTATCTGTTAATTTAAATTGTGTATTCATGGGTAAATCCTCCTGTCATAATAGTTGATGGTTTTTTGGATGGCCGATGGTCACCCATCCCACATCCATTTAGCCCGCTTACCGCCACAATCGGCAGCAAGTGTTTTTGTTTTCTGTGACTCCATCATACGACAGGATGAGAAATAAGAATGTGATTTGGATCAAATTTTGGTAGAATGAAAAAAGAAAAACAAAAAAGGTGAAACTGGATGTCTGCGGTGAAACTGGGTGTCAGACACCGAGTTTCTTCCCGATTTCCTTCAACCACGAGGTGACCCCATGGACCCCAAATTCATCATCAGCCAAAATCAATGCCTGACCTGCGGCCACAAGCACTGCGCCAAGAAGGTCTCCCTATTCGCCAACCTCAGCGAGGAGGACCTGGACCAAGTCGTGAGCCTGGTCTCCAGACGCCGTGTGGCAAAGGGCGAAACCGTCTTCTCCATTGGTGACCCTTCTGAAAGCCTCTACATTGTCAACAACGGCAGTCTGAAGGTCTATGTCCTGAGCCGGGAAGGCCGGGAGCAGATTCTCTACTTCTTAAAAGAAGGTGAATTTCTGGGGGACGTCCACCTCCTGAAAACCGGCACCTTCGACTATGAAGCCATGGCCCTGGAGGATACCCATCTCTGCATCATTCACAAAAAAGACTTCGACCGTCTGATTCTGGAACGGCCGGAGATCGCCATCAAGCTCCTGGCCTATGCTCACGACCGGATCGTAGACCTGGAAGAGCTGATCCAAACCCTGACCACCAACGACGCGGAGGCCCGCCTGGCAGCGCTGCTGATTTCCCTGGCTGAAGCCTCAGGCAAGGAAACGGAGGAGGGCGTCGAGGTCACCTTAACCATCAGTCGCGAAGACATGGCGAGACACATTGGTCTCACGCGGGAGACCATCAGCCGCAAGCTGGGGCAGTTCGCCAGCGCCGGCATCCTCTATTTCAAGGACAATAAGCACCTGGTTATCAGAGATATGGAGCGGCTGTCGGATTATGATGCCATCGGGCGGAACTGACGGGCAGCAAGCCCATGCTTTCAATAGTTAAAAACGCTAAAATATTCAGACAATACCACAAAAAAGAACTAAGTATTAAGAAAAAATGACATAAATTCGCATTTTGACGCCCAAGCACCCGGCGCTCAAGGTGCGTTTTTTTACGGAACCGTAACAGATGTTGACATAATATTCTGGCAACCACCACTCAAGCCCATTTTATAAAAATGAACAAAAGCACTCACATTCTAAGTTATAACCAATTTTCAACGAAATAAACAAGCACTCAAATCGAACTGGAAATCCATAGGGATTGTGAACAAGCCGTAACAACTCCAAACCCTTGCAAACACACAATTCTTAAGAATTCGACCAATTCTCTGAGTGCCGTTGACGGCTCCCTAAGTGCTGGGTAAGATGAGAGTGTCTTTCATTTACCTCATTAAAATTATAGGAGGCAATCATGAGCGCAGAACTTAGTATGAAACAAAAAGCGAAAGCAAACGACAATAACAAAAAGGGACTTTTCATGAAGTTCCTCGATGTCGTCGAAGTCGTCGGCAACAAACTTCCACACCCAGTCACCATTTTTCTGATTTTTAGCGCATTAGTCGTCGTGGCATCTTCACTGGCAGCGAACGCGGGCGTCTCGGTCGAATTCATGAAAATCGACAACAAGACCTTTGAATCCGCCCTGACTACCGTCACCGCAGTCAGCCTGCTCAGCCCGGACGGCATCCGGTTCATGTTCGAGAGCGCAGTGAGAAACTTCACGGGCTTCGCGCCACTGGGCACAGTGCTCGTCGCCATGCTGGGCGTCGGCGTTGCAGAGGGCACCGGCCTGATCCAGGCACTCCTCCGCAAGCTCGTCATCAGCACCCCTAAGCGTCTGATCACTCTGGTCGTCGTCTTTGCAGGCGTCATGTCCAACGTTGCTTCCGACGCAGGTTATGTTGTCCTCGTTCCACTCGGCGCTATTGTGTTCCTCAGCTTTGGCCGTCATCCGCTGGCAGGTCTCGCGGCGGCGTTCGCCGGCGTTTCCGGCGGTTTCAGCGCCAATCTTCTCATCGGCACCATTGACCCGCTCCTCGGCGGCATCAGCACCGAAGCGGCGAAGCTCCTCGATCCTACTTACACGGTTTCAGCCACTGCAAACTGGTACTTCATGATCGTCTCCACCTTCGTTATCATGCTCGTAGGCTCTTGGGTCACTGAGCGCATTGTCGAGCCGCGCCTCGGCGAATACAAAGGCAGCGAAAAAGCAGACCTCCACGACATCAACGATGACGAAAAACGCGGCCTCCGCTTCGCCGGTATCGCGATGGTCCTGTTCATCGCCGGCATGGCAGCCATGATCGCACCAGCAACAGGCATCCTCCGCGACCAGACGACAGGCGAAATCCTCGGACACTCGCCGTTCATGAACAGCATCGTTCTCGTTATCGCGCTCTTCTTCTTCCTGCCAGGCCTTGCTTACGGCCTCGGCTCCAAGTCCATTAAAAACGACAAAGACGTCGCCCACGCCATGGGCAAAGCGATGAGCACCATGGGCGGCTACCTGGTCCTGGCTTTCGTCGCGGCGCAGTTCGTGGCTTACTTCAGCTACACCAACCTCGGCACCATCCTCGCCGTCAAAGGCGCGGCGTTCCTCGAGTCCACCGGTATGGTCGGCCTCCCGCTGATCCTCGGTTTCATCCTGGTGTCCGCGTTCATCAACCTGTTCATTGGCTCCGCGTCAGCGAAGTGGGCCATCATGGCGCCGGTCTTCGTCCCAATGTTCATGGCCCTCGGCTTCTCGCCGGAGTTCACCCAAGTCGCGTACCGAATTGGCGACTCTTCCACCAACATCATCTCGCCTTTGATGTCCTATTTCGCCGTCATCGTCGCCTTTGCGGAGAAGTATGACAAGAAAATGGGCATTGGCACCATCATCTCCACCATGCTCCCGTATTCCTTGGCGTTCCTGCTCTTCTGGACGGTCCTCATGATCGTCTGGTACGTCGCAGGCTGGCCAATTGGTCCGGACGCGTTTATCTTCATGAAGTAGAATTATAAGTTGGGATGAATGACCATCGGCAGAAGTTTTGAAAGCTTTTAAAGGCTTTTAAAGATATTTCCGCCGATGGTCACCCCACCCAAACCTCGCCAATGGAAAACATTGGTGAGTTTTTGTATAATGGAAAAAGAGTAAGGACAAGGAAGGAAAATGGGCTTCGCGCCATTTTCCATTTAAAGCGTGCAGAAGGAGGCATTCCAGTGGGGATCAATCAGGATCGTATCGTCAATGCGTTTTTGGACTATGTTAAAATTGACAGCCCGACCAAGAGTGAGGGGCGGTTCGCGGCATTTATCGCGGAGGAGCTCAGGGGCCTGGGCTTCGAGGTCTGTGTGGATGATGCCGGCGAAAAGGCCGGGTCGGATACGGGCAATGTCATTGGTGTTTTAAAGGGCGTTAAGCCGGTGCAGCCAGTGCTGTTCAGCTGCCACATGGATACGGTGTCACCTGGGGTGGGCATCAAGCCGGTGATCCGGGACGGCGTCATTTACAGCGATGGCACGACCATTCTCGGCGGCGACAACAAAGCCGGAATCGCTGCGGTCATTGAGGCGGTGCGCGTTCTTAAGGAGGAGGGCGTGGCCCACGGCGACATTGAGGTGTCTTTCAGCATTTATGAGGAAGGCGGCCTCTTTGGGGCGAAGTATCTGGATTATTCGAAACTCAATTCCAAGATTGGCTTTGTTCTCGACAGCGGCGGGGATCCGGGACAGATCATCATCCAGGGACCTGCTCAGGACAAGATCACGGCGAAGATCATAGGCAAGCCGGCTCATGCAGGCGTCAGCCCGGAAGAGGGCATCAGCGCCATTCAGGTGGCGGCTGCGGCTATCAATGAGATGAAACTCCTTCGCATTGATGAGGAGACTACGGCCAATATTGGCAACATTGAAGGCGGCGTGGCCACGAATATTGTCTGTCCGGAGGTTCTGATCAAGGCGGAGGCCCGAAGCCTCAGCAAGGAAAAGCTGGCGGCTCAGTCTCAGCATATGGTGGATTGCTTTAAGCGTGCGGCGGAGAAATTTGGGGCTGTCGCCGAGGTCGAGGTAGAGCGGATGTATGATCCGTTCGTGATTTCTGAAAACGATGAGGTCGTTGAAATTGTCCGGGAAGCTTGCGGCATGATTGGTCTGAAGGCATTCACGGGCTCCACCGGCGGCGGCAGCGACACCAATGTGTTCAACGCTAACGGCATCAAGGCGGTCAACCTGGGCATTGGAGAGCGTAAGCCTCACACACTGGAAGAGCATCTGCGTATTGAAGATTTAGTTAATACGGCGAGACTGGTTTTGGGGATAGTACAGTATATCGCGTAAGCTAAAAGACGTGCATAAACTGAAGTGGTCTCACTCTGAAGAGAGCTTGCTCTCGGCAGAGTGAGACCACTTTAATTTATATAGGGCGCAGCCCGTGACCGAAGCGCAGCTCTAAATCACGCGAAGCGTGGTTTGGGGCGAAGCGAGGTGCACGTCTGGAGGCGTGAGGTTGACTAGGTCAAGTGGAATTGTAGTGAATTGTTTGAAGCTCTGGCACTGAGTTGGACTTAGTGACAGGCACCGAAATGAACTTGGTGACAGGCACCGAAATGAACTTAGTGACAGGCACTCAGTCAAACTCGGTGTCAGACACTGACTTAAATATGGGGACAGGTACAATAAGAAACTTTGTACCTGTCCCCATTCTCATTTTGTTTTTGTTCGTGTCACCTACTAATATGTTATTTTCTCAATTCAAAACGAAGTGACAATTTTCAACTTGAAGTCTACTCAATATCCGTCTATAATAAAATATGAATATGGAATAGACGACTATTGACAATTTGTCTTCATATTAATTGGAAGAGGTGAAACGATGTATATTAAACGTGTTATTGAAGAAACTGTTAAAAATATTTCAGCTACCTTTCCGATATTATTAATTACTGGCCCGCGCCAAGTTGGAAAGTCCACATTACTTCAGCACCTCGCAGAATCTGATCGAACAGTTGTGACCCTGGACGATCCTGATGTGAGATATCTGGCTAAAACAGATCCTGCGCTTTTCATGCAAAGGTATACACCACCTGTCTTGATAGATGAAATTCAATATGCCACAGAGTTGTTACCCTATATCAAAATGGCAGTAGACAAATCCAAAAGTAATGGCGAGTTCTGGCTTACAGGTTCACTATCCTTTGTTATGATGAAAGATGTCAGTGAGACCCTTGCTGGACGGGTGGGTATTATAAGCCTTCTTGGCCTGTCTACAAGTGAATTAAACAATATACCGTCAAGGCAATTCAGTACAGATCCTGAAAAGTTAATGTCGCGTCTTAAAGAAGTCAAACAACTTGGTTTAAACGAACTCTATACCCGAATCCATAAAGGCTCTATGCCGCGGCTATACACTGACGAGACTATTGATCTTCAGGCTTATTATCGCTCCTATGTAGAGACATATCTTAAACGTGACATAAAGGATTTAACTCAAGTTGCAGATGAAATGGCGTTTTTTAACTTCATGACCATCGTCGCGGCTCGTACTGCGAAGCCTGTTATCTATGAAGAGCTTGCCAAAGAGTGTGGGATAACTGCGCCTACGGCAAAGAAATGGTTGTCCATATTAATTTCATCTCAGATAATAGCTTTGATTCAGCCTTTTCACAGAAATGTTTTAAAGCGAGTCACTAAGATGCCGGTACTACATTTTCTAGATACTGGTTTGTGTGCTTATTTGCTGAAGTGGAGTGATCCTGAGACTCTCGAGACTGGTGCCATGTCAGGGGCTTTCTTTGAAAGCTATGTCTTTTCCGAAATCTACAAGAGTTTTTTAAACGTTGGTAAAGAGCCACCGGTTTTCTACTTTAGAGATAAGGATCAGAAGGAGATTGATCTTTTGATTTACGAAAATGGCACACTATACCCTGTTGAAATAAAGAAAGCCGCATCGCCAGGAAAAGATGCCATCAAGCATTTTAAAGTACTCCAGCCGCTCACAGACCCAGAACTATATGGAGAGCACGCGCAAAGTAAAACACTGATTGGCAATGGCGCTGTAATCTGTATGGCTAATGATTTGTTGCCAATTGACTCGAAAAACTGGTTCGTTCCAGCGTGGTTAATTTAACGCATTTGCTCAGAAGAGACAGGTTTACAAGACCTGTCTTTTTCTATTATTAGGATACATATGCAAATATTGAGATAAATTGGGGGAAGGGTACAACAAGTTAATTTGTATCTGTCCCCCTTCTCACTATCCCATTCTCGTTCCCGTCCCCCTTCGCATTTTAACTCGCAATTATTTATTCAATTTTGAGCCGTTCACACCACCTGTCCGGGTAATTGGAACGTGGGATTGGGTATATATTAAAGACAAAAAAGCGACAGTTTTAGATTCTCGTGACGGGTGGTGCTGGTATGAGTCCTGGATTGAAGGGTGGATCAAAGATTGTAATTGCAGCGGTCTTGTCGGCTGTGATTGTTTCTGCCTGTGCCTCAGAAGTACCGGAGACCAATGCGCCTGCGCCCCAGCCGGCAAGTGAAACCGCTGCGTTTTTTTCTTCCATGTCAGAGAATGTTGAAAAATACAGGGTGTTGATTGGCCTGAAGCAATCGAGAATCGAGGCTATGTTTGATGAGACCTCAGAAGGCATAAATGACTCAGGCATAGAGTTTAAGCACTCAGGCATAAGAATCTGGTTTGATGAGGCTCATGGCCGTGCGGTACACGTCATGATTCTGTCTAAAGACGTCGACTTCAATGGCGCCAGGATTGGCGACAGCGAGCAAGCCTTCGAGGACGCTTTTGAAAAGGTCATTGACAATCACCCGGGTTCAGGGTATAAGGATTATGGATACGAGGACCTCGTTCTCAGGCTGTATTATGACGCCGCCAGCGGCAAAACAGAAGCGGTCAGCCTGATGTTGGAGCCACCTGAAGGAGGCGGAGAACAGTGACGTTCAAAAAACCAATGAAGAGAAAATATATGCAGGGGACAACCCCAATTGAGGCATTGAAAAGGACTTCAGAAATCCTGGGAGGACCAGCGCTCTACATAAAAAGAGATGACCTCTCCCTTCTGGCCGGAGGCGGCAATAAATCCCGAAAACTGGAATACCTCGTCGCGGATGCCCTGCGAAAAGGGGCAAAGACGCTCGTTACCTGTGGCGCTTACCAGTCCAATCATGCCAGGCTGACCTTGGCTGCGGCAAAGAGAGAAGGACTGAAATGCCATTTGGTGCTCTCGGATCCTACCGGCCACGGCCGCGCAGATGAAAAAGCCAGCGGCAACCTGTTTCTCGACCGGCTGATGGGGGCAGACAAAATAATCCTGAAGCCTAAAGACACAGACCTTTTTCACGCTTTGGATGAAGAGGTCGCTGACTGCGCAGCGGAGGGGCTTGAGCCTTACGCCATCACCCTTGGGGGCTCCAGCATCCTGGGCTGTCTGGGCTATGTGGACTGTGCCCTGGAGATCGCCGCTCATGAAATTTCAAGCAAAGAAGAATTCGACTATATTGTTGTGCCGGTTGGCAGCGGCGGTACCATCGCCGGCTTGATCGCCGGGCTGCGAGAGTCTGGAAGCAGAGCAAAAGTACTGGGCATGAATGTCCTCATGAAGAAAGTAACTCAAGAACCGCGGATCTGGAAGCTGGTTCAAGAGATTGCAGATGTTTATCAGGTTGGCCGCGGCGCCACTCAGGAAGACGTCCAGTGCTTTGACGATGGTCTCGGTCCCGGCTACGCCCTCCCCACAGACGAAATGGTTGAAGCCGTCAGGCTCCTCGCAGAAAAGGAAGGCATCCTTCTGGATCCCACCTACACAGGTAAGGCTTTCGCAGGACTCATCTCACTGATACGAAGCGGCTTTTTCAAACCGGAAGACAAGGTATTGTTCATCCATACCGGTGGATCCCCGGCCTTATTCGAGCACCAGGAATGGTTTGTGGGAGACAAAAAATAACCAAAATACTGAAAGCGAGGCAAGTGACTAATGACCTACGTTGACGCCGTCCGGCACTTCAGAGATAAATCCAACTATGACTACAGCTGCTCGGAGACCATGGTGGCCGCAGCCAATAAAGCTTACGATCTCAATCTGCCGCCACAGGTACTCCGGACCATGGCCCCCTTCAGCGGCGGCCTGCTGACCGAAGACGTCTGCGGCATCATGACCGGCGGCCTGGCTGTGATTGGACTGCTTTACACCAATCACGTCGCCCACGACAGCGATCAGATGGTGGAGGTTTCAAAGGCCTTCATCAGTCAATTCAAAGAGACCTTTGCCACCGCTCAATGCGTCGATTTGAAAGCCGTTTACCGAGATGAGCAGACCGGCTGCACGGATTTGATTATTCAAGGCGCAGCGGTGCTCGAAGCCATCATTGAAGCGAATCCGAGGGTGTAAGTAGAGCGAGAACCGGAAGGGGGGGCGGCGGAGTCCCACCTTCCGGTTTTTTAAGTAGGAGGGAAGCCAGCAAAGAAATGAGAGGAATTTTAGCCGATGGTCACCCAACCCACCCTCCACAGCAGGGCAGGCACCGATGCGCTGGCTTCGCTTCCTTAATTATAAATTTGCCACTCAACCCCATTGACAATTGTACTAATTAGTAATAAAATGAAGCCATGGACAATCAAAAAAAGCAATCCAAAACCTACAGCTCGCAGGAAACTTTGAGTCTCAGGGCGCTCGTAGCGCTATCCAGGGGATCGACCTCCATGCACAGGCGAGAATACCGGACCATCAAGGAGGGTGGCCTGACGGTATCACAGTTCGCCGTTTTGGAGATCCTCTATCACAAAGGCCCGCTGAACATTCGCGCCATCATTGAAAAGACTCTTTCCAGCGGCGGGAATATGACCGTCGTTATTGACAACCTCGTGCGGGAGGGCTTGGCTCAGCGCCAACCTGATCCGGAGGATGCCCGTTCCTCCATCATTTCACTGACGGAAAAAGGGCAGGAAAAAATGGAAGCACTATTTCCGCTTCATCTGGAAAATATCGTCGAGATCTTCAGCGCCCTCAGCGACGAAGAAAAGCTGACGCTGATCGCTTTGATGAAAAAACTCAGCAGACTCGGAGAATAATGCAAATAGGATCTGAACCTTAATCCCCCAAAATTTAATGGGATCATCACACACAAAAGGAGAATAAACCATGACATTAGATCAAGTCTATGACAGCCGCAGGGCAGTAAATTTTTTTGATAAGGAGAAGCCGCTCGCTGAGGCGACGCTGAAAAATATTGTGAATATGGCGGTACTGGCACCATCGGCATTCAATCTGCAGCCTTGGGAGATCATTGCGGTGAAATCGGATGAAGCGAAGGCAAAGCTCCACGCCGCCGCCAACAAGCAGCCCAAGATCCTGGACGCGCCCGTGACGCTGATCATTGTGGGCAATCGCAAGGGCTTCGAGGCCTCAAACCCGGTCTGGCAGGACAAAATCGACGCGGCCGGCGGCGACCCCTCCAAGGTCAAAGGCGCCATGGAAGCGGCGGCCAGACTTTACGGCTCCACGGAAGAGCGCAGCATCAAGTTCGCGGAAAGCAATTCAGGCTTGATCGCCATGTCCATCCTCTACGCCGCGAAATTCTATGGTGTGGACTCCCACCCAATGAGCGGCATGGACTTCGCCGCCGTCAAAGAAGCCTTCGAATTAGGCGATGGCAAAGAGCCCGTCATCCTCATCTCCCTGGGCTACCGGGACGAGACCAAGACCCTCCACGGCCGCGCCAAGCGCCGCGGGTATGACGAGGTTGTTACGGTTCTATAAGGATTTGGAGGAAGCCGGGGTCGATAGGCTTCAGGCCACTGATGTGGAAACTGGTGTCAGACACCAATTTCCGCTTTCAAAAAACGACAAAGACACGTTCTCTGTTCATGTTAGTGAACAGAGGCCGTGTCTTTACTCTTTCAGGAAAATATCAAACACCAACTTGAAAGCGCCTATTTTCATTACTGATGTGCCGATGGTCACAACACCCCATACCCCGCCCATTCCAACGCCTGTCACTACTCATGAGGATGTTCGTTTGGACTACCATCGGCAGACTTTCTTTCAGAATCAGTCAAAATCCTGTCCAGCATCTCCTCCAGCGCGGTTTCGAAGACGGTGTCCGGCGCCTTCTTCGCCTTGTGGCCTTTGGGATAAATACCGTGCTTGCGCCGGAGGAGCTGGCCGGTGAAGCGGCGGTCCATGAGGAGATCAATGTTGTCCTCGGTAAACTCCCGGCCCATGGGGTGAATGGCGTAGGCCTTCCTGGCCATGACCAGCGCCGCGAGACCCGTGTCCTGGGTGATCACCACGTCTCCGGGCTTCAGCTGGTTAATGATATGAAAGTCCACGCTGTCCGGGCCCCCTGAAACCGTTTGGATCTCCAGGTCAGTTCGGTCGTAGTGATGATGGATGTTTTTCACAAGAATGATTGGCAGCTGCCTGGCTTTACCGACGCGCACAATTGCGTCGACGACGGGGCAGGCGTCACCATCGATCCAAAGCTTCATGAGCTCACCTCGATTTTGGATTTGTTCAGCATGGAGTGCAGGAAAACGGGGTAATATTTAAGTCGTAAGATTAAGGTTAGGAGGCGTTGAAATGTCAGATCACAAAAAGCAGAGAAAAATTTTATTGGACCTCGCGGTGACCTTAGACGGATTTATTGAAGGCAAGCATGGAGAAATTGACTGGTGCATTATGGAGCCGGACATGAAATTTACGGATTTCCTAAACCGAATAGACACGATTCTGTATGGCAGAAAAAGCTATGACTTGTGGGGCCAATATATCCCAGATACCTATGCTTCTGCCGATGATAAAGAAATCTGGGACTTAATCCTCGGTATGGAGAAAATCGTTTTTTCCAAAACGCAGACGGGGACAAATCAGGAAGTTAAATTCATAAGCGAAAATATTTTAGAAGAGATCGACGCGTTGAAGCGCAAACCAGGCAAAGACATCTGGCTTTACGGCGGGGCGAGCCTGATCACAACGCTGTTGAATTTGGGCGTCGTTGACGAATTTAGACTTTCCGTTCACCCGGTTATCTTAGGCGAAGGGAAACCTTTATTTGCGGAAATCAAACAGAGGGTGAATTTAAAATTAATCGAATCCAAGGCTTATGCTTCCGGCGTGGTTCAACTCATCTATGGTCTTGAGGAATAGGGATCCACTTTGGAGGGTTGAACTTTCAATGAACCAATGAATTTACTTTCTTAGGTTAAGTGTCTCTTAATATCAGGCAATATTCAACTTCAATTTTGAAATCAAGCAAAAAAAATGCAGCGCTCACAGGCGCTGCGAAAATATAAAAAGGAAACATCCAGATTGCCACGTGGGGTACTTGCGTAGTACGTGTCTCGTGTCGCGCTTCGACAGGAAGGCGCAAGTTGCTGGGACTGACAACTGCATTTGCAGCAGCGGGAGTTGTGGAAGCTCTGCAGCGTCAGTCCCTCTTTATAAAACTCGCCTCTCTTCAACCCGTTGAAAAGATTAATAGCTCTTCAGTGTTGTAAAGTCAGCCGCGTTCTTGATCATGCTGACGGATTTGCCTGCTTTGAGGTAAGCGCTGTCAAAAGTGGTGTCCAGCGTGATCCACTTGTCAGCAGCCTTTATGTAGACTTCGTTCCAAGCGTGATATTCCGCGATGTGCTTGCTGTAGCCCATATTGACCTTGGCAGGGACGCCAACGCTTCTCAGCATGGCGGCCATTACAGCGGAGTAATCGTAGCAAATGCCGGCATTCGCTGCGAGGACAGCGTCCACATCAGGCACGTAGCCGCTTTGGACTGTTTTCGCACGGTTGTAATCGTATTTGAAGTTCTTTGCGACGTAATTATAAATCGCTTTGACTTTCTCTTCGTCTGTTTTAGAGGTGAGGGTCAGTTTCTTTGCCAGGGCGACGACGTTGTCATCCGCAGCAAAGTCAACAATTGGGTTAGCGGTCATATACGGCTCGAAGCTTTGGATTCCTTTGGCTTCGACCGTTTTTGCGTCCAGGCGTGTGTAGCTGGTGCCTGAAACGTTTTTCAACAATGCGATAGTGTAGGTGCCGTCACCCATCTGAAGCGGGATGGATTCATCCGCGAGGGACTGCACGTCATAGTAGTACTTGGTGTCGCCCTTTTGAACGAGGACTTTCAATTTAGCAGTCGTGTTGACGTTGATTTTAAGTTCAACGACGCCGTCTGTGGCTTTAGCGCTATTCACAGTCCAGTCGGATGGAGCGGCAAAGGAAGCTGCCGGTGCAGCCAGGACAGCCGCTGCCACGATCATAGACAAAAGTTTTTTGAACACAAAAAACTCTCCTTTCGGTAGCTGGCTGCCATTTTACAGGCCCTTTAGCTTTGCGTCCCAGCCTTTCGACTGGTTTGCCTTTATCGGTGGAAAGTAATCTAACCCACCTATTAATTTGTGAGTTCAGTCTAGCATAATTATCTGATAATTTCAAGTGGTTATGTCGCAATTAATCAAATGTCATGGTGTTGTAACAAAGGGTGAAGAAACTGGGTGTCAGACACCCAGTTTCAATCTTTCAACAGTCAACCGAAGGAAGCGAAACCAGGTGTCAGACACCGAGTTTCATTTCAAGAGGTTTGCCGATGGTCGACCATCGGCAAAAATTCCTCAAATTTCTTACTGGACTAACTCGCCCTTGATAATGAGGCGCTGGGTCGCGGTCCGGATTGGGGTACAGGTCACCAGGGTGATCTCGTTCTTGCTTCTGTCGCTCTTCAGCACCCAGGTGTCCTCTGGATTGACGACGAAGGATTCGGTCACCCGGTAGGTGAAGGTCTCCTGCTTCACGGTGATCTCGATCAGGTGTCCCGGCGCCAGTTCGTTAAGGCGATTGAACATGCGGCCATAGGTATAGCTGCGGTGGCCGGCGAGAGAATAGTTGCCCGCGCCGCCGGGGACGACGCCATTGTCAAAGGTGGCGGCGGCGTAGCGGAGATTTTCGTCCGTCATGCCCTTCAGAACCGGCATCAGCACATCAATGGCCGGAATCTTGATAAAGGTATCCGTCTTAGGTTTTTTGACGGCGGGCTTTGGTGCCGGTTGGGCTGCTGCTGGCTGAGATGGGGCTTGGGCGGGTTCGACGGTGGAAGGGGTGTCGGACGGTGTGTCAGTTTGACCCTCAGTAGGATCCGAAGACTCTGAACCGCCATTTGTGGCGAGAGCTCGCTGTTCCTCCAACATGGCCTCGTAATCATCCGCATAGTCGAGATCTACGACCTGCGTGTCATCAATCTCCTCCAGCGCCGCGATATCCTCCTCAAAGGATGACAACAGCTTATTCATTTGATAGTCATCATAAGCGCGGACTGCGGAAGGATAGAGAATAATCAGCAGTCCGGCGATGATGAGAAGCGTCGATAGTTTTTTCATGGGGGAGTCACCTCTTTATTGGCGATGGGGGGTGGCGGTGGGTGGTGGGGTTTGTGGAGGTGCGGACAATTTCTTTTTTCCGTACCTGACACCGAAAATGAAGTTGATGAAGATGTTTTTGCAGAAAACAAGTAATTTCAATCTTTTCAAGTTTATTTAACGTCGTTGTTCCGAAAAACGTGCCAGGTACGGGCCCGCGAAATTGTTTGTCAATTTACTTAACTATAACGTATTAGACGTAGAAATTATAGATTTGATACCCCCGTTTTAAAAAAAATATCCGGGCCACCACTTGGATGACCCGGACGGGAGGTTGAGAAAGGTTGCTCAGTCTATGGTCTTAAGGCTTTTAGACGGTTTGTCAGGTTACCTTTGGGACGCTTTATAGGGTATAACATGTTGTTAAAGTTAGAATTTGCGTTTCATGAACAATCCTGCAAGAACCAAAAGTGATCCAAAACCATAAGCGAAGTATGGAGGGAGCTCGCCGGTTTTAGGGAGAGGAGGACCTTGTGGGACTTTGTCTTCGATAACTTCTTCGATGACTGGTGGTGGGCCGAGAGGTGGATTTTGTGGAGGAATGACTTCGCGGTAGTTGCCGATGGAGACTTCTGTGGTCTCATCTTCCACGACTTCTACTTCGATCATGCCGTCTGCGTTAAGTGTTGGAGTTGTGATGGTGTAATCGCCGCGGACTTCTTTGATGAAGTAGGTGCCTTCATCGAGATTCGTGAAGACTGCGTTGCCTTGGCTGTTGGTGGTGGCGGTTCCGACCAGATCATCATCTTCATTAAAGAGTTGGAAGAGGATGTTGGAGAATGGAAGGTCGCCATCATTATATGATTCTGAATTGTCGACATCGAGGAATTTGAAGATTTCGATGCGACCTGGGTCTGGATCTGGGTCTGGAGATCTATCTCTATCAGGTCTTGGATAATTAAATGTGACAGTTTCAATATCAAATGCAGAGGCAGTTATTTTATTGTCATCAATGGCATCAACATCTACACGATTAGTGTGGGATGTCAGCGTGTCAGATGACAAATTGACAGAATGTGTGAACTCAAAATAGCTGTCAACAGGATCAGTTGAAGGGATAACAATAGGATTGTCGCCGTTTTTGGTTTCAGCGATAGTTAAAAGATCGCCAAGTTTATCGTCAAGAATCTTAGTTACGGTAACATCTTCCGGGCCGGTATTGGTAATACGGAAGGTATACGTCACCAGTTGGCCTGTGTTAGGGATAGAATTGTCATCTGCGGATTTGAGAACTGAAATTGTTGGAACAGGATTTGGATATTCAAATGTCACTGTCTCGGTATCAAAAGCAGAAGCAGTGGTCTGATCGTCATCAATGGCATCAACATCAACACGGTTAGTATGGGATGTTAGGGTATCAGATGACAAATTGACAGAATGTGTGAACTCAAAATAGCTGTCAACAGGGTCAGTTGAAAGGATAACAATAGGATTGTTGCCATTTTGTGTTTCGGCAACAGGTAAGAGATTGCCAAGCTTATCGTCAAGAATCTTAGTTACGGTAACATCTTCTGGGCCAGTGTTGGTAATACGGAAGGTATACGTTACCTGTTGGCCTGTGTTTGGAATAGAATTGTCATCTGCAGTCTTGAGAACTGAAATAGTAGGAACAGGATTTGGATATTCAAACGTCACTGTCTCAGTATCAAATGCAGAGGCGGTTGTTTGATCGTCATCAATGGCATCGACGTCAACACGGTTAGTATGGGATGTTAGGGTATCAGATGACAAATTGACAGAATGTGTGAACTCAAAATAGCTGTCAACAGGATCAGTTGAAAGGATAACAATAGGATTGTTGCCATTTTGTGTTTCGGCAACAGGTAAGAGATTGCCAAGCTTATCGTCAAGAATCTTAGTTACGGTAACATCTTCTGGGCCAGTGTTGGTAATACGGA
>Ga0302241_1000940_pt1 | contig 23392 bp, 16 predicted proteins | sample AAG_UR_Arg_MG_FD_193532 | JGI IMG/M metagenome (GOLD analysis project Ga0302241, IMG submission 193532) | Enriched activated sludge microbial communities from anaerobic digester in WTTP, New Holstein, Wisconsin, United States - AAG_UR_Arg | ecosystem: Engineered > Bioreactor > Anaerobic >... | reverse complement strand
CGTGCGGCACGGTTCGAACGAACAATCGCGTCGTGGGCGTTGCCGACGTGTCGAACTGGGCGGGAGCAGCGGCAAGTGCCAGAATGGCCATGAATACGATGTTCATCGGACTTGCACTCCCCTTTTAACGTAGCCGCGTGACCCTACAATGCAAGGCGTCCAGTTTCCGCCTCCAAAGATAATTGCGGGGTGACGCCGAAAATCTGTCACGGTTTTTCAGATTTTTTTCTCGGTTCGAGGTCGCACGCGGGGGATGAGCAGCCAAACGCACACAACGCTGCTGGAACGTATCCGCGACGGAGCCGACGCCGTGGCGTGGGATGAGTTCTGGACACGTTACTGGCGGGCGGTGTTCAACTTCGCCAAATGCCGCGGCTGTTCCGAACATACGGCCGAAGAAGTCGTGCAGGACGTGATGCTGACTGTCTTCCAGAATCGGCAGGTGTTTCGCTACGACTCGGCCAAGGGGCGTTTTCGAGACTGGCTGGGGGGCATCGTCAGGAACCTTGTGAACCAGCGGCGGGCAAAGCCGGCGGAGCGCGTTCGGGCGGCGGGCGGTGACGGTCAGAACGTACTCGAATCGGCCCAAGATCCGCATGCGCCGGCCGACGATGTGTGGCAACAGGCATTTGAAGAATCGTTGCTGAACGTCTTGCTGGATCTCGTGCGCCGCGAGGTTGCGCCGGAGACGTACCAAGCATTCGAGCTTGTCGCGCTGGAAGGTGTCCCGGCCGCGGAGGCCGCGCAGCTTACCGGACTGACGCGAAACGCCGTGTACCTTGCCCGAAAACGCATCCTGCAACGTCTGCGAGAGCTGGGCGAGTCCTACCGGAGCGAAGGGCGACTGCTCGATCGTGTCAAGCGGGCGTTGGCGTCTGCGCCGTCCGCCGACGTTGAATGCTCCCTGACGAGTTGGATGGAACAATCCGTGCCGGCACGAGGGAGGGCCTGCCCATGAACGATCCCCTCGGCAACGGCCAATCGGCCATCGCGGCCCCCGGTTCGCCACCCGCGATTCCGGACATGGAATTGTTGCGGCAGATCGGCAAGGGCGGCTTCGGCGAAGTCTGGCTGGCCCGCAACCAGACCACAGGCGGGCTGCGTGCCGTGAAGATCGTACCGCTCCGCGGGACGGGGGCGGTCGATCCGGCAGGCCGCGAGATCGTGTCGCTGAGCCGGCTGGAGCAAACCGCCCACGTCCGGGATCCGAACTTGGCGACCATTCACCATGTGGGGACGACCGCCGATCACCTTTTCTACATCATGGACCCTGCGGATGACGTTTCCGGTGGTCCGATATCGCCCGGCACGGAATACACGCCGGCGACCCTGGCTGTTCGATTGCGCGGCGGTCCGGCGCGCGACGACGACTGCGCGCGGTGGTCGAAACAGTTGCTCTCGGCCCTTGCGTGCCTGCACCGGGAGGGGCTGGTTCACCGGGACGTGAAGCCATCCAACTGCCTTTTCATCGACGGCGAACTGAAGCTGGCGGACTTCGGGTTTCCGAATCCGAGGAGATCCGCGTCGACAGCGTTCTGTTTTGCTTGCGAGACGATACCGACCGTTCCTTCTCAGACCCGCTGGAGACCTGCCATGAGCAACACGAATCGAAGATCGTTCCTGAAACGCACCACATTTGGATTGACCCTGGCGACGGCTCTGGCCGTGTTCGGCACGGACTTGGCCCGGCCGGCCGCCGCCGGCGAGCCGATCGACATCGGCGGCCGCCGCGAACTGTTTGTGGATGACTTCTTGATCGCATCCATCGAAGGTGCGGCGCGCCAGACGCTGCATCACCCGACGGCTCGCGAAGTGGTGTTGGTCTTCGACCGGCCCTGGGAAGGAAACGGACTCAACTACGTCACGATCTTTCGCGATGGCGACCTGTACAAGATGTACTACCGCGGCGGCGATTACGACCGGGGCTGCACGGCGTTTCACGAGCAGGTTTACTGTTACGCCGAAAGCCGCGACGGTGTGCGTTGGGAACGGCCGAATCTGGGGCTGGTCGAGTTCGGCGGGTCGAAAGAGAACAACATCATCACCAGCGAAAAGGACCCGCAGCTGGGCAGCGTCTGCCACAACTTCAGCCCGTTCATCGACCGCAATCCGGCCGCACCGGCATCCGAACGCTACAAGGCGATCGGCGGCGGACCGCTGGTCGCGCTCGTCTCGCCGGACGGCATCCATTGGACGAAGGCCGCTGCGGAGCCGATCATCACGTTCGGCGATTTCGATTCGCACAATCTGGCCTTCTGGGATGTGATCCGCCAGGAGTATCGAGCGTATCACCGCAAGTCCCGCAACGGCCGCGACGTGATGACGGAGACCTCGGCGACCTTTGCCAAGGGCTGGACGGAGCCGGTCTTCCTGGAATACACCCCCAGCCGAGGCGGCGAGTTGTACACCAGCCAGATCACCCAATACGAGCGGGCGCCGCAATTCTACCTCGGGTTCCCGACTCGGTACGAAGACCGCGGACTCACGCCCTCCACCAAGTACCTGCCGCAGTGGGATTACCGCCAGAGCCGCAGCGCGCTCTCCAAGCGCGAAGGCACCGCCGTCACCGAGGGCTTGTTCATGGCCAGCCGCGACGGGCGGAACTTCCGCGTGTTCGAGGAGGCGTTTATGCGGCCCGGTCTGAGGACCCGAGACAGTTGGTTCTACGGTGACAATTATCAGAACCTGGGGCTTGTGGAAACGGTCTCCGCCGTCGCCCCGGACGCCCCCAAGGAACTCTCGATGTACCTGACCGAGGGCACCCTGCAGAACGGCAAGCCCGCCAAGCTGCGCCGCTACACGCTGCGGCTGGACGGGTTCGTTTCGATCAGCGCGACGATGAGCGGCGGACGCCTGCAAACGAAACCGATCCGCTTTGCGGGCAACCGGTTGAGCCTTAACTTCTCCAGTTCGGCCCGCGGCGGAATTCGGGTGGGCTTGACCGATGCCGGGGGCCAGCCGCTGGCGGGAGGCTCCAGCGAGGATTGTCCGTGGATCTACGGAGATGACCTGGCTCGTCCGGTCGAGTGGCTGCGCGAAGGAAAGGAGACCACCGACGTCTCGGCCTGGGCGGGAAAGCCCGTCCGCTTGGTGTTCGAACTGCGGGACGCCGACCTGTACTCGTTCCAGTTCGATTGAATCCGTGTTCGGCGAAACCAAACCAAGGGATCAAGGCATCTTCGAGCAGGTCGAGAAGGTCCTGCGGCACTGCGCACTGTGGTGTCCCGTCTGGCCCCAGGCATCGCCAGCCGAGCACGGCTGGGTCCACGACCCGGACGGCACGCCCGACGTCAAGATTGAGAAATGACGCGAGTTGGCCTGGGGGTCAGGCGTACAGAATTCAATTTTCGCGGCCAATCGTCCAGCCAAATGGAAAACGCCGTCGCGGCGAAACTTGAATTCTGTAAGCCTGACCCCAGCGCCGGAACGTTCTCGTCGCTCCACTGGCCTGCGATGTCAGGCTGGTTTCGGACTACCATGTGAATATGATTGCTCATAATTGCCATCGCGCAGATGTCGATGGAGAACTGTCCGGCAAGAAACGCTAACCGCTCCTGTATCCAGCCTTTACGGTGATCGAAGTTCTTGCCCGTCACGGGGTCCTGCCCGCAAAACCATGCCCGTCGCACTGCTCGCTGCACGCAATGATACACGCCGACTTCAGTTGCATCGACCAAATCTCGTCGCGGGCTTCTGGCCATGACCTTCTCCCCTCCACCAACCGCTTCTGCTCGAAATTGCACCCCAGAAAACCGATTACAGGGAAAAGATTGCCAAGTTCGACCAAACCGGACAAGAGCAAAATGTGGATGTCCTCTTCCTCCCGACGGTATGGTTTGTCGAGCATGTTCGCGACACTGTGGCATAACGACGATGTTGACCGGGCAGCGCCGAGTCAACCCAACCCACACCGTTGGACCCAACCGCGGCTCCGGTCCAACATTTGGTTACGTGATATTGGGTGGGCAGTAGCCATACTTTGCCAGAGAGTTGTTGCAGTTGTAGCACAATACTCGGTACCCGTCCGGATATTCGTGTTTGCGGAGGTAACGCAGCAAATTGTCACCATCTCCATGAAGTTGGCGCTCCTCTTTTCCACCACCGGCGATGTGATCGATTGACAGGAATTCCCATCTTGTCTCCTGGCAACGCTCGCACTTGCCACCGTATACTTCGATCACCCTCTGCCGCCGCGTGAACTGGTCTTTGCGATTAGCCCTCTTCCTTTTGCATTTAGTTTTCCATTCAGCGAGTATCTGCTCGGCGTCGAGCGAAAGACCCTTCATTTTCCGCGATTTCCAGAACCCTTGCAGCGCCTTGCCAAGTTCCTTCGCCCAGCGTTGCTTTAGGCGTGCGACGTCCGGTTCGCTTATGGCATCGACTGTTGCCGTGGGAAGATAGTCCAACTGCTCCTCGACTCTGACCGTCCTCAGGAAGTCGCGAACAAGTTCTTTTCGGAGTTCGTCGAATTCGCCGTCCGTCATTGGATGATCTGTAGCTCCACTCGTCACGCAACCGGCGTCACCGGGCCGCGCCGATGACGCCGACCATTTTCCAAGACCGGATCGCGGCTCCGGTGCACGATTTGGTTAACAGGCCTCAGTCAATAAGTCAGTGAATCCGAATCTGATCTTGCCCAGTTTGCGAGGAACGCAACGCCTTTCTCCGTCAGGACCGCAACGAAATCAAGCACGTCCTTCGTGCCATCGTCGTAGTTGTAGGACGTGAGCGTGCTTGCATTCACGATCAGACTGTCGTCGAGCAGACCTTTCACTGAAAGTTCCCCGTGGACCACGACTTTCCCGTGATAACGCAGATAGTCGAGTACGGTCAGCTCGAACCTGGAATAGCGATCGGACAAGAAGGCAATTTTCCGCTTGTACATCCTCATCGCGTTCCGGTCGATCTCGCCCTTGTCGAATCGAGTGTGGCAATTCGGGCAGAGCGCGATGAGGTTGTGGTACTCGTGTTTCTGCGCCCTCGCAAACGGCTCGATATGTGCAATCTCCGTTGTCGTGGCACGGCACGTCGGGATGGCGCATCGGTGGCCAGCCTCCACGAGGATTTGTCGCGAGAGTGTAAGCGGTCAGCAGAACCGTTCTTGACGCGGGGGTTAGGCTTCAGGGGTTGTTTCTTTCAACCCTTGGTGCAGGAGACCCCTTATGGGACACAGGAGCGATGCAGGGCGGCACGTGATGTGGCGTCAGCGACTGGAGCGGTTTGCAGGCTGGTCGGGTACGGCGGCCGAGTTCTGCCGCCGAGAAGGTGTGACGCAGGCGAGTTTCTATCAGTGGCGGAAACGGCTGGCGCTGGTAGGCACGCCAGCGAATGGGGGAGCGTCGAAGGAGCTTCCCGACACACGGCGAGTGGCGGACGATGGCAGGCAGGGACGTGCTTCGTTTGTGGAATTGTCCTTGGCTGCCAGGGCAGCGGTTGAGATCGAGTTGCCCAACGGGGCGGTGGTACGGGTTCCTGCCGATCGCGAAGAGGCGATCCGAGTGGCGATCCGCGCAGCGGGCAGATTAGGAAGCCGCGGTCAGGACGGGCAGTCGCAGGAGGTGTTGCCATGATCAGCCTTCCTGCCAGCGTCCGCGTGTATCTCAGCACGGCGCCTGCCGACATGCGGAAGAGCTTCGACGGGTTGTTTGCGTTGGTCCAACAAGTGTTCCAGCGAGATCCTTTGGACGGGCACTTGTTTTTGTTTCTCAACCGCCGCCGAGACCGGCTGAAGATCTTGTGGTGGGACCGGGATGGCCTGGCCCTGTATTACAAGAGGCTGGAAGCCGGAACCTACCAGCTGCCGGTGGTGTCGGCGGATAGTCCGGGTGCCGAGATCGATGCCACGCAACTGGCGCTGTTGCTCAGCGGCGTGGACCTGCACTCGGCCAAGCGGCGCAAACGCTATTTGCGCGTGACTTGACGCCCGCGGCTCAGGCCTGTGCTGGAGGCGATCCCTGCTGGGAAGCGGGGGTCGCCTTTTTTCCTGCGCGCAGGATTCTCTCTGGCCGGAATTTTTTCCAGATTTTTTCCGCGCGCGAGAGAACCCCTCTTGCGCGATTTTGGAAACTGGCTACAACCTGCCACATGTCCGAATCACTGCCCCTTCCAGACACCTTGGAAGCTTGTCAGCAGGAGCTGCGTCAGACGCGTCGAGCCTATGCCCAGTTGCAGGGTCAGTATCAGGAGTTGCTGGACAGCTGTACCAGCATCCAAGACGCCCAACAGAAGCTGCTGCAGGAGAACGAGGAGCAGCAGTTGACGATCCAGCAGTTGCTGCATCAGTTGTACGGCCGCCGCAGCGAGCGGCACAAGGACGCGCGCGGTCAGCAGCACCTGGACTTCGGGGCGGAGGAAACGGCGGAGTTGGCCGCGGACGTGGCGGGGCTGACGCCGGACGAAGAGATCGTCGTGCAGTACATCAAGCGTCGGAAGCAGCAGGCCGAGCAGCCCCGGAGCGAACAGCTGCCGGAGCACCTGCCGCGTCGCACCGAGCGGATCGAGCCGCCCTTGCCTGAGGGCGTGACGCGGGAAGATTGTCAAGAGATCGGGATCGACGTCGTGGAGATCCTGCGCTTCAAGCGGCCCGAGCTGTGGGTGCGTCGCCTGGAGTACCCCAAGTACAAGCTTCCCGAAAGCTCTGCGAGAGCGATCCTGCAAGCGCCGCGGGAAGTGGCCTTGATCGAGGGCGGGCGATTCGGGGTCGACCTGGTGACGGAGGTGGTGTTTGGCAAGTTCGTCCTGCACGTGCCGCTGTACCGTCAGCAAGACGCGCTTGCCCAGTTGGGGTGGTCGCCCAGTCGCTCGACGCTGTGTCAGATCGTGGCCACGGCCGGGGACCTGCTGGTGCCGTTGGCCTTCCAACTGCAGCTACGGGTGCTGGCGAGCCCCGTGATCGCCAGCGACGACACGCCCGTGACCTTGCTCACGCCGGGGATCGGCGAGGGGAGCCGCCAAGCGCGGTTCTGGATCTATCGTGGCCTCCACGAGGCGCCGTACAACGTGTTCGCGTTTACCGACAGCCGGGCGCGGGAGGGCCCGGACCGGTTCTTGGAATCCTTCCGCGGCATCTTGCTGGGGGATTGTTACAGCGGCTACGTCAACATCGAGCAGGTCACGGGCGGCCGGATTGAGTTTTCGGCGTGCGTGGCGCATGGGCGGCGGAAGGTGTTCCTTTCGCGCGAGCAGTGCCCTGCGCTGAGCAGCCCGATTCTGGCGTTGCTGGCTGAGCTGTACGAGATCGAGGATCGCGGCCGGCTGCTGAGTCCCGCGCAACGCTGGGTGTTGCGGCAGCAAGAGAGCGTGCCGGTGATGGCGCGGCTCAGGGCGGTGCTGGACAGCGAACCAGCGCGGCGGGTCTTGCCCAAGAGCAAATTCGGCGAGGCGTTGAGCTACCTCCGCAATCACTGGAAGGCGTTTCAGGTCTTCCTCCGCGATGGTCGAGTGCCGATCGACAACAACGACACGGAGCGCGAACTGCGGCGGGTGGCAATCGGACGGAAGAACTGGCTGTTCATCGGTAGCCAGGACGCAGGCGAGCGGACGGCGGCGATCCTGAGCGTGCTGAGCAGCGCTCACCGACACGATCTGGATGAGTGGGCGTATCTGGCCGACGTGCTGGAGCAACTGGCGCGTGGGACGACGGACCTGAACTCGCTGCTACCGGACGTTTGGAAAGCCGCTCATCCGGATCGGGTGCGCACGTTCCGCGTCGACGAGAAGGAGCAGCGTGCCCAGACGCGCCGCTACTTGCGTGCTCGTCGTCGTCTCCAGCAGCGTGAAGCTGCCTCGCTGGCGTAGGCGGCCAGCTCCCGGTGCCGGTCGCCTGCCGGCGGCACACCGCCGAGGATCTCCTCGGAGCGTGAGCCACGTGGCGTGAGACTCACCGACAGCGGGGGGCTCGGCCAATCGTGAGAACCCATTCTCTGGTTGGCGCTGGGCACGCTCGGTTCCCAGAGCTGGGGCACGATCCGCCGCCATGCCTCGTGGCTGAGGCCACACCCGCAGCCCTCAGCGAGGACGCCGTGGCCCGTCGCGGCGGGAATCGCTGCGGCCCTCCCCTTCCCCGTGGCCGGCTGCAGGGATACCTTGCGTTCATGAACGACAACGATGCACTCCAAGACGTGTCCTCAGCACTCCAACAGCTCCAGGCCCAGAACGACGAACTGGTGGAACGTCTGTTGACGTACCAGCAGGAGATCGCTCGACATCGCCGGTCCATCGACTTGTTGCGGGCTCTGCCGTTAGAGGTCCACCAGCGGCTCGGAACTTCGCTCGTGCAGGATCTCATGCAAGCCGAAAGCGAGCGTGCGGCCGACCAGGCGGTGCGAGAGTTCCCCGAGTTCCTTCGCGAGGTCCAGCGCCGGGCTGAGCAACGCCAGTCACCGTGAACGTTCACGTCGCCTGCGTTCGGACTCGGCCTCCTGGACAGTTCACCGCGGAGCGGAAGCCAACAATCCGGCTCTGCACGGCAACCGCTCGTGTCGGCCAGCCACCCCCATCCCGTACCAGACGGTCGTGCAGTGCGCTTACGCGAGAGTTCGGCGGGTATCGCCGCTCGATCACCCATGGCAGGCACATTGTACGAATTTGCGAGTTCGCTTGGAAACGGCTTTCTGGCCTCTTAACGTTTGGTGTCACCCGGTGGCGGTCAAATGACTCTCCATTGCAGTTCCGCCCCGATCCGCCACTCGGGTGCACACCTTTGTTATGACTGTTAAGCACTTGACCTGCGTTTTTTGATCCACCAGACGACCCCGAGCCCAATCGAGTAAGCCACAGCTGTAACAGTGTCAAACATGGCTGGCCCAATGCTCCCTTTTCGGTATCCCAAGATCCATCGGGCAGCGACAAAAATGACGATTAGTGCCACGGTCCCGATGAGAACCGGTTTGAGATACGCTTCTGGCACAAAGCCAGGTGACGCAAATGTGACACTCAGCGCTAAGAGGACGATAAGGACTCGTCCAAACACCTCGTCGAGCTTGAGTTCCATTGACGTCGTTGGTGGGTTGTACGTGAATGAATACTCTCCAGACGTTGTGTTCGGAATAATGTCAAACACATCGGACTTGAGCAATTGCTCGATTCGGTCCGTATGAACCACGGAGTAGCCGCTCTCCAGTTCAATCGCAACTTTCCGGAATGATTTTAGGACAAAAGTCGTTCCTGGCTGAGCAACGCTGTCGACAGAAGGGCTGCTGATTTTTTGAATATCGGGCATCAGTAGTGTCATCCCGGCAGGAAACTGGCGAACTTGCAGCAGCTCATCGCCGGACCGATCCAAGTCAACAGGAAGACGAATCGTCTTCTGCGCGCTTGGCGTGACGGCAGTCAAGACGTACGTCAACTCTGATGATCGGATTAGCGCGAATCCAGATTGTGCAGGGGGATCGAAATCTGTGGGAGGTCGAAAGGGCAATGCTGCGACGACAGTCATTTGCGGTGAATTGGGAGGCGCTACAACTCCCGTCGCGTCGATTGTGACCGCCGCATGGGTCACATCGGAACGGTCAACCTCGAACTGAATATCGGCGACCGGCTGGGCACCGGACGAATTACCACCCGTTCGCCACCGGGGACCGGGCGATGCCCAAGATTGGCGCGCCCGGGAAGGTTACAACTTGACCGACAAGCCCGGCTGGGGTCTCAATTGCCGCGTGAACGAGGACCCGGGCATCTCTCCCTTCCTGGCGGACCTGACGCGCAAGCACCTGGAGCGGTATGCCTCCAAGCCCGAACGCCGTCCCTTTAGCGCGTGCCTGACCGCCGACGCGATCGACGGCTACTTCAGCGACACCCAGGGTCTGGATTACCGCCGCGAGCACTTCGCCACCACGCTCGCGCCGCTGACCTTCGGACGCCAGAACCTCAAGCCGGCGATCTTCAACACCATCTGGGATTTCCATCACAAGGCGTGGTGGCCGCTGAGCGAGCAGTACCAGGTGGTCACGTATGGCAACGGCAATGTGCCGTCGGCCTTGACCACCATGCCCTTTATCGACATCTCCATGATCGAGGGGCGTTGGGGCCGGGCGGCCCGGCCCCGCGAAGAACGCTTCTGGCGGGCCACCGCCTATCAGAAGATCTGGCGGTTCTGGTGTCTCAACACGAGTTGGTACTCGCTGCAGCATCCGCTGGACCCCAAACAAGTCGTCCAGGCCTTGGGCGAAGGTCTGGCCTCGGCCATCTTCCCGCCGCTGGAGACCGTACCCCGGGCCCTGGGGTCGATCGAGCCCTGCCGGGCCGCCTATCGTCAGTACGTACCGGCCATCGAGGAGTTGTCGGCGGCCGGGTGGGAACCGGTGCCCCATGCCTCGGCCGGCCAGGACGCGATCGTCGAGCGGTTCGGCTCCGCGCACGACGGCCAACTCCACTTTACGCTGCGCAACTATGCCGACCAGCCGAAGCAGGTCCTTCTGCGGCTGGATCGTCGCGGCTTGGGAATCGCCGATCGCGAATCGCTGGTCGCGATCGATCTCGTGCCCGGCACGCCCGAGTTGGTTGCACTGGAAGGCGACGTGCTCGCCGCCCGCGTGGAGGCCGACAATTCGCGGGCGTTCTGGGTCGGCTCGCGCCGGCAAGCGGCGGCCCGCGGCCTGCGCCAAGCCGGCGTCGTGTTGGACAAGATCGAACGCCTGTTCGCCACGGAGCTGGAGCCGGCCGCGACCGGACTCCTGGAGCAAGGCCGGCAACTGAGCCGCTCCAACCAGCCAACGCTTCAAACGGCCGAGGCCCTGCAAGAGTTGGCCGGCAGGCTCCAGTCGCAATTGCGCACCAAGTCGCCCATCGATCTGGCCAAGCTCGTGTTCCGCTTGCGGGCCCAGGTGGCGATGGTGCCGGTGGCAATCCTGAGCGTGCAGAGCCGGGCGCCGAGGGTCATCGAGGAAGGCCTGCGCGGCAAGAGCGTGTCCGTGGCGTGGGATCTCGCCGGGGAATCGCTGAGCGATCCAGACCGGGCTGAGTCCACGGCTCTATCCCCTTGGTCCGACCTGGCCGCGAGTTCGCGATGCGAGGTCCGTCGCAAGGCGTCCGGAGCATGTACGTTGGAGGCGACGCTTCCGGTGCCGGCCGAGCCGGAGCGAGCGTTGCTTCCGTTCCTGCTCACGTATCGCGGGGAGTCGCAGGACGGACGGTTCACGCTGGTCACGCCGAGCGACGTGGTCGTGGCCGAATCCGTGCAGTTGTCGTTCCAGCCCGACCACGTGGTGCGCGGCGTGCCGCTGCGCGTACGGCTCCGCCTGGAGAATCGCCAGCCGGAGGCGGCCCAGGTGCGGGTGAAACTCGCGCCGCCGCGACATGTGGAGGTGACGCCGTTGGAGACCGAGGTGGACTTGCCCGGCGGCGGCTCCGTCGAGCGGGAAATCACCCTCAGCGCGAGTTCGCAGTGCATGCTGGGCAGGGCGTGGGTGCCCTATATGCTGCACAGCACCGCGGCCAACTGCCGCAGTCACGGCTCGCTGTTCCTCTGGGTCGCAGGCTCGCCAACGCCCTGATTCTTCCCGGTTTTCAGGAAGGACTACGACTTCACCTGCTCCGCACGCCGGCCTCTGGCTGATTTCGATCAACTATTGTCTTCAGCACTTGTCCACACAAGATCGGGCCAATCCACGGTGAATTCCTTACCGCAGGAGCTACACAAAACCTGAACTCCGCATGCCTGTGTCGTAAGTTCACTCTTGATGCTACATGTGGGACAGACCATAATCCACTTAGCTTCACTGAGGCTAATTCCCATCTGCCGCAGAGTTGCATCTTCGAGGGCGATGTCCTCCCCAATGAGCGTGTTCAGCGCTTCCGTCGTCGCGTGGGTCACTTTGGGTGCCAGTCTCTGATTCTGGCGCCGCAACGTCTCTTCAAAGACATGTCTCACCAATCGTCCATTTCCGTGGCTTTTGGCTCGGCAGTGATATGCCCACGTAAACATGATGATCAAAGGAAGTCGCGCAGCTTGGTCGAGTACATATCCTCTTGCCGAAGCCATGGCGCAGAAGATCTGGCACAGCTCTGATGGCGTGTAATCGTCGAAAATAATGAACCGGCTGAACCGGCTTCTTAGCCCTGGATTGGTATCGAAGAAGTGCTCCATCGGTTCAGGGTAGCCGGCGACTATTACCACGAGTCGATCTCGATCGTCCTCCATCCGTTTGACGAGGACATCGATCGCCTGCTTGCCAAAATCCCAGCGTGCACCATCCGCTTGGGCAAGTGCATAGGCTTCGTCAATGAACAGTACGCCATCGAGAGCCTCGTTGATCTTCGCGTTAGTCTGAACTTCGGTATGACCGATATACGCACCCACGAGGCCCGCTCGGTCAGTCTCGACCATGTGCCCCTTCTTTAGCGCTCCGTACGCGTGCAATATCTTTCCGATTGTTCGCGCAACGGTGGTCTTTCCGGTGCCCGGATTGCCAAGGAAAACGAAGTGGTAGGTCTGTCTCTCGATGCGAAGCCCCCTCAACCGGCGAACTCGTTGAACCCTGAGAACCGAGTCGAACCTGTCGACCTCCTCCTTCACCTTCTTGAGGCCGATCATGGCCTGCAACTCCTGCTTTGCTGCCTCGACGCGGCGCGTATGCTCGGCTTCAATCGCCAGTACCCGTTTGTTTGCATTCTGATCTCCCGCGATCGCTGCCCTTTGATACCACACGCGGGCCTCTTCCAGGTCGGCAGCAACGCCAACTCCGTGTTCTTGCAGCTCACCGAGCCGAAACATGGCGTCCGCGCGGTTGCGACTGGCTGCCCGTTGATACCAAACAATCGCTTGTTTGAGATCACCAGCAGGCACGTCAACTCCAAGACCAGCCGTATGCCCTCGCCCCGTGGCCAGTAGCTCTCCAAGGCGGAACATGGCCTCCGCATGGTTCTGCTCAGCGGCCTTCTGGTACCATTTCCGTGCCGCTCGGCAATTGCGTTTGACTTGTTGGCTCCCGAGCCGGTAGGCATCGCCGACGGCGCACATCGCGCTGGGCGAGCCTGCCTCAGCAGCTGCCAGGACCTGGTGGTATCCGTCTGGGTACTCAAGGACCGCCTTGGTCGCTGCCTCCGAAACACTCGCGTCACGGCTTCTCAACAGTTCGATAAGAGCCGGGTACTTCCAGCCGTAATGCTTGGAGCCGAGCAGGCCAACAAAGGCGATCTGTCGGTCGGGTGTCATGTTTCGGACTTGGGCAACGAGCTGTCGGGCGATGGCATCGTATAGTTCGTCCCAGCCATCAGCGTTTCCGGGGCGTGACTCAGGGCAGGCGAACGAAATCGCTTTCGCGAGCGGATTGCGGATATCTGCGTCCTGCTCGAAGAGCCAGGCGGTTAGCAGCGGAGCAAGTGCTGTTGGCTTCAGCCCGCCCGCCTCACCGATAGCCCGAATTGCGCTCGCCGCATTCGTCCTTCTCCATGAGCGAATGCTTTCCGGAAAATCGGAGGCAAGAATCGACAACTGGACATCGACGCACGGAGCGAGGCGTTCCAGAGCCCGTGAGCCTTCGAGCTTTTTCAGAGTATCGATCGCTAACCCTTGGCAAGCGAAACGCCGATTAGAGAAGGCGGCAACGAGCGGTCCCACGGCGCGCGGGTCTTTGAGCATCTGCAGGGCAAAAACGACCGCAAACTGAAACCGATGGTCATCCTCGGTCAGTCGTGCCGTGAGGGCGTCGATCACGCTGGGGTTTCCGATAAGCGCCAACGCCAACGCCGCGTTGACATCCGCAGTCGCAAGCCGCGCGATGAGCACGTCCAGAGCGTCATTTCCCGCGAGGACGGCCAAGGCCCAAGTCGCTCTCGACTTCACGACGGCCCACTTCTTCTTCGGTAGAGCATTCACCACGGAAGCGACACTCGCCACCCCGTCCGGGGGCCAAGCGGACCACGTGGCCATAAAGACCTCGGTCGGCCGGACTCCACACATCAGATTCAGCTCTTCGGCCACACCTTCAATCTGCTGGATCCGGACGATGGTCTCCATGAGGGCCTGCCGGAACGGGCTCTTGGGCTTAGTCGCTTTGTCTGTGCCCGTCAGAACACCGTCGTCCATAGCGACTGCCCGAAGGAGGTGAACCAGGGAACGTGCGCCTCCCCGTCTGCCCAGAGCCGACGCGACCTTCAGGTGGAACCCAACGGTGTCTTCCTCCGCGCAGCTAAGGGCGGCCATCAGCAACTCGGTCAGTAACGGGTGCGCTGTCTCGTCGCCTATTTCGCCCAAGGCTGATGCAAAATGACCAGCCCATTCATGGTGCAGGAATGCGAAAATGCTTTGACCCCGCCACGCTCGACGGAGGGCCGTCATGAGCGGTTCCACGCCGCGCACCTCCTTCATGCTGCCGAGAAGGCGGGCGGCGTCTTCGCGCAGTTGCGTATCGTGCGAGTCGAGGTCTTGAATCGCCTTGGCGACAGGATCAATGCTGCGTGTTCGTTTCATGAGCCGATCCAAGTTTCTGGATGTCGAACTGGTCTGCTGCGGATGTCATTCTTTCGGTTGGTGGGCCCTGCCTTGTCCACCAACGGGAAGGGGCCCTGGCAAGCGGCGGGGGATGCGTCTGCGCGTTGAGGCGTGAACGCCATTGTCTCGCTGGCGCCCGGTATCCACAAGTCGATCAGGGGTTGCGGGAAGTGCTCGCTCAGGCGAGCGGGCCAAAGGATAGGAAATTGCTTTTCCGCCACAGGACTGAGGCTAAGTAGGGAAACGTGGTGAGTCAAGGGGGATGGCGGGTTCAGGGCGGCGGCCGCCGCCCTGAACCCGCCATCCCCCCTTGGCCGTTTGGGGAAACTTGTTGGGTCGGGTTAAGGGAGCTTGACGACGTTTCGGCGGCAAATCAAGGGTAGATTCCCAGCTCCGCGCGCATTGTCCACGATCCGATTGGCGTCGGGAAAAAAGAAATCAGCAGGTGGACCAGAACGTGGCTTCGTCCACGAAGGTCAACTCCCCGGGTTCCTGGGAGGTCGAGTCACGGTCCCAATCGCGGTCCGGGTCGTAGACGCGGAGGTCCCCGCGCGGCGGCGCCCGTGGCGCTGCGGGACAGCACAAGCCGCAATGCCGCAGGATCTTCTCAATTACGTCACCCTGCGGTGGCTCAAGGAAGGCGACGATTTTCATCTGGCCGGAACAACGAGGGCCGATCCGCGGGTCGATCTCCAAAACCCGTTTGATCAGCATCAGCCAAGTCTGGCTGGCGCGGCTGCGGGCCGGCGCCGGTTCGGCGGCCGGACTGGCCGAGCTTCCCGGCTGCTCCGCCGCAGCGGCTTCGGCCTGCTTCCGCCGCAGACCTCGACGCTTGTTCGAGTGCCAGCCCTAATAACGAATCAGGTGCGCGCCCGTGAGTGGAATATGCTGCGTGAACTCGGCCAGGAAGTCCAGCGGGTCGAGAATCTGGAAATTCCGCGTGGGTCCGCACTCGAGACCATCGTCCTGCGGGTCGGTCGAAGAATGAAGGCGACATTCTGCTTTGTCTCAAAACAAAGTAGAATGTCCCCTGTGTTTCACACGGAAGTCAAACGACTATTCCGGACCACCCAAAAAGCCTTCGTGGAAGAAGACCGGCTGGTAACCGTGGTCGGTGGCCCAGCGGATCGCCGCCTCGCAGCGCTGGGCATGGTCGGGCACGTAGGCCCGGTAGAACGGCCAGAAGTATTGCTCGTGCGTGAGCAGGTTCACCGTCTCCCGCCGATCAGGCTCCCGGGCCAGCGGATCGAGCGTCTGCGCGACCTGATCGACTGGCGTGGAGTTGCACACGATAGCGTCGCGAATGAAGATGATTCCGCTCTGAAAGTCCATCCACAGGTCGTGTTTGGAAACGTATTCCGAACGCCGGGTGTCGAAGTTGTAGTTGATGTCCCAGCGCCCCTGAAGCTTGGCGAAATATCCGCTGAGCACGCGTACGCCGCGCTGGCGCAGGGCCTTCAAGCCCTCGGGCGTGGCCATGGACCAATGCAGGTTCGTCGGCGGAGCAAAGGTCTCGGCACCGGCAAAGCGATGAATCTGCTCGGCCACCAGATCGTAATCGCCGATCAATTTCTCGGCCGGGGCCTCTTGATAGGGCCGTGCCGGGGCGTCGGCATACGCATGAAACGCCAGCTTCAGCCAGTCAGCGTTGTCTTTCCACTCGCTTTTGTAGCGATCCGGAAACTGCGCCAGGGTGAAGTCGTCGTCCGCCGCGTAGTACACGTTCATGGAAAACCGCGTGCCATACTCCCTGTGCAGGTCGCGGAACGTCTTGAGGTAGAAGCAGTCGAACAGCGACGTGTACTTCCGCCGGGCGATGTCGCGAAGGAAGAAGATATTGTCGTCGACCGCAAAGTGATACCGGGGCTGGGAATACCGGTCCCACACGACCCGAACACGATCCTCACCGCGGAGAGAATCGCCACGCAAGGCAGCGACAATTTCGGTCACCTGCTGGCACAGGACGACTTCGCCGCTGAACTTGTCTCCCTCGCGGCGGGCGAGTTGGCCGTTTACCGTCACCATCTCGGATTTCGGCGCGGTGCCCGAGACGGTAATCTTCAGGCCATTGGCGGACAGCTTCCCGTGCCGGTGGTGGAGGATTGCACCGTCAAACGGCTCCTCGATCTTCACCGCGCCAACCGAGGCCGCCGACACGGTCCGGGGTGTCGTCACGGCGGCCGTCGCGCCTGCGATGGTGAATCGGAGAAGGTCACGACGGCTCACCGCCAGAGGTCGGAGTCTTGGCGTGTCGTTGGTCATGCTGGACGTTCCTTCCGCAGGCCGAAGAACCAAACCGGTATTCCCCCATCATCATGAACCAGCAGGCTTGCCCAATGATAATGAAGCGGACCGCGACCTGGAAGACGGCGGGCCGTTCCGTTAGCATCGTTCGAGAAATAAGTGAGCGGAATGGCGCTAGCCACCGGTCTCGGATTGGCCGCATTACCGGCGGCTAGCGCCGTACCGCTCACGTGACATCGGACAGTTATTTCTCGAACGATGCTTGGCTTGAGAGCTTCGCACGTCCTGCCCGGAAGTTGTGTCACCATATCGTTGACACTGCCCGGAGCAGTGGGCAGAATGTCGTCGTACCCCGCCTGCGTCCGATCTTCCGAAATTGAATCCCCACAAAGGCTTCCTATGAGAAACGCTTTTCTGTTCATCCGGGCAAACGTGCTGTTTACGTTGACCGGCGCGGCGCTCTTATGGGGCATGGTTGTCCGCCTGGCGTCGGCCACCTCGCCTGCCGCCGACGAGATGGCCGAGGCCCAAAAATGGGCTGCGGCGAAACTCGAGGCGGGAACGTCGGAACTGCGACAAGAGGGCAACTCGACATCCCATGCCGAACCGTTCTTTTCGTTCACCTACAACGGTCGGCCATCGGCCGAAGTGCTCAAGACGTGGACAGTCCAGCGCACAAGCCGGCTCCTCGATGAGCAAAGAACACAGCACACACTCACCTATCGCGATCCGAGCACTGGGGTGGTGCTGCGCTGCGTGGGCATCCAGTACGGCGACTTCCCGACCGTGGAATGGACGCTTTACTTTCGGAATGCCGGCGACAAAGAGACGCCGATCCTGGCCGATATCTGCCCATTGGACATCCAGTTCGAGGCGACTGCCGCAGGGGGTCGCGCCAAGCCGGCTGGAGAGTTTCGCCTGCATCACCACATCGGCAGCCCCTGTTCCGTGGAGGACTATCGACCGCTGGAGGCGGTTTTGGCGCGGGGGACGGCGAAGCGTATTACGGCTGCCGGCGGGCGGCCGACCAATAGCCACCTTTCGTATTTCAACCTGCAGCGGCCCGGCGGTGGGGGGCTGATCATCGTCGTCGGGTGGCCGGGGCAATGGGCGGCGGACTTCCACTGTGACGAGGCGGGCCGCCTGCGAATCCGCGCCGGCCAGGAGGCAACGCGATTCAAGCTGCTGCCCGGCGAGGAAATCCGGACGCCGCTGATGGTCCTCCAGTTCTGGAAGGGTGACCGCCTGCGCGCGCAGAACATCTGGCGCCGCTGGATGTTGGCGCATAATGTCCCGCGCCCCGGCAGCAAGCTGCCGCCGCTGCTGCTTAGTGCTTCGAGTTCCTACTACTTCGACACCATGTACCGCGCCGATTCCGCATCGCAGAAGTTCTTCTTCGACCGGTACTGGGAAGAAGGCCTGAAGCTCGATTATTGGTGGATGGACGCGGGCTGGTATCCATGCGGCCCGATCGGCTGGCCGAAGACGGGCACCTGGGAAGTTGACACGCGGCGGTTCCCGAACGGCCTGCGCGAGATCAGCGACTATATCCAGCCCCAAGGCGCGAAAACGATCGTCTGGTTGGAGCCGGAACGGGTCCATGCCGGCACGTGGCTGGCCGAACACCATCCGGAATGGATTCTTGGCGGCGCCAAGGGCGGCCTTTTGAACTTGGGCCACCCGGAAGCCTGGGCGTGGCTGGTCAATCACGTTGACAAGCTGCTCGTCGAGCAGCGCATCGGTCTGTATCGTCAGGACTTCAATATCGATCCCCTCACCAAGTGGCGCGCCGCCGACGCGCCCGACCGGCAGGGCATGACCGAGATCAAGCACGTGATGGGCTACCTTGCCTACTGGGACGAGTTGCGCCGCCGTCATCCCGAGATGCTGATCGACAGCTGCGCCAGCGGCGGACGGCGCAACGACCTGGAGACCCTGCGACGCGCTGTGCCGCTGTTGCGTAGCGACCACCTGCAGCCCGGAATCAGCCAACAGTGCCATACTTACGGTATCGCCTCCTGGATGCCCTACTTCGGCCAACCCATGCAAGACGTCTGGGACAACGTGTACCTGATGCTCAGCGGGCTATGCCCCGAACTCACCTTGCGCTTCGACATGCGCAAGAAGCAGCGCGACTACACTCTGGCCCGACGCCTGGTAAATCACTGGCGGCAGTTCGGCCGCTGCTTCCTCGGCGACTACTATCCGTTGACACCGTACAGTCAGGACAGGAAGGTGTGGATGGCTTGGCAGTTCGACTGCCCCGAGGCTGGCGAAGGGCTGGTGCAGGCCTTCCGGCGCGAGGAGAGCCCTGAGGCTTCGGCCCGGCCAAGACTCGCCGGGCTCGATTCGAATGCCACCTACACGTTAACGAACCTGGACATCGCAGGCGCCTTGGAGATGACCGGACGGGAACTGCTCGAAACCGGCCTTCCGATCAGCATTCCGGATCGGCCCGGCGCGGTGATCATTATTTACGCGAAGAAAGAAGGCACTGACAACAAGAAGGAAAGAGGGAGTTGACAATGAATAGGATCATGACCACATCCTGCGACTCAGCCAGGAGTCGGCACCGCTCGCGGCGCCCTGCCGCGAAACGTGTCCGGTGTGGGCTGCTGCTGTTTCTGTCGTTGGCGGCCGCGAATCCCGACAAGGTCGCCTGCATCGCTCCCACAAACGCCGCCGCGGCAGCCGGATTCGACGCCGTTCCGTGCGAAGGCACTTACCCGCATCACCTGCAAGGCATCTGCACCAACGAGCGGGACTCAATCTACTGGTCGTTCACGACAACCCTGGTGAAGACCGACCGGCAAGGAAAAGTCGTGAAGAAGATCTCGGTTGCCAGTCACCACGGCGACCTCTGTTTCGACGACGGGAAGATCTACGTCGCCGTCAACTTGGGGAAGTTCAATGACCCTGCGGGCAAGGCAGATTCCTGGGTCTACGTGTACGACGCCGGTGATCTGTCGTTCCTGAAAAAGCACGAGATCCAGCAGGTATTTCACGGGGCAGGTGGGATTGGCATTCGTAACGGCCAGTTCTTCGTCGTGGGCGGCTTGCCGGAGGGCGTGAACGAGAACTACGTCTATCAGTACGACCAGGACTTTTGCTTTGTCAAGAAGCACGTCATCAACAGCGGCTACACGTTGATGGGCATCCAGACTGCAACCTTTGCGGACGGGCAATGGTGGTCCGGCTGCTACGGAAAGCCTCAAGTCATGCTCAAGACTGACGAGTCGTTCCGGCTCCTTGGAAAGTACGAGTTTGACTGTTCTCTGGGAATCGTCGGCTTGTCGGAGGGCCGATTCCTCGTCGCCCGTGGCCGGTCCCAGATGGGCGCCGGATGCAGCGGACGTGTCATGTTGGCACACGCCGAACCCGACAAGGGGCTGGTGGTGAAGGACAAGATCACGATCACGGTGTTCGAGCCGCCGGGCAGGGACTTGCGTCCCTCGATCGGCCCGGGCCGGCCGGTGCTCATCAGCGGCCGCTTTCTCACGCCTGCCGGCCGGACCGCGCTGACCCAGTCGTATAGCTGGGGAATGGCCGTCAGCGCCGATGAATCGACCGCGGTCCTGCTGTCCCGCGGCGCCTTCCAAATCATCTCCACCGCGGAGCCCAAGGTGGTCGAGCGCTTTCCGGCGTTCGGTCAAAAGGCGCCGCAATGGCTGGAGGACGGGGCGTACATGGGCTGCGCCCTTTCGCCCGACTCCCAGGAGCTGTATCTCGGCAGCGCCAATCATGGAGAGATCGTGGTCTATGACTTGAAATCCCGCTCTTCCGTGGATCGGATCGACATCAACGGAGACGGCTACCAGGACAGCTTCCTGGGCGACTTCCTCCTCAGTGCCGACGGACGTTTGCTGTATGGCGTTGACCAGTTCAACTACCGCATGGTTGTGGTCGATCTGGGCCGGCGCCACGTGGTCCGGTCGGTGCCCGTGGGCCGGAATCCGTTCGGCATCTGCCTTTCTCCGGACGCCAAGTACGCCTGGGTCTCCAACGTGGGCATGTTCGAGTATCCGTTGCTGCCCGACGTGACGCCGAAGTCGGGGCCGACGGCCGGGCTGTCATTCCCCGCGTATGGCGTGCCCTCGAAGGAATCCGAGGAAGGCGTCGTCGCCGAAGGAAAGAAGATCCCCGGACTTGGATCGCCCAATCATCCCGATGCCATGTCGGTCTTCAAGGTCGAGCTGATGACGGGCCGAGTCGAGGCCAAGATCAAGACCGGCTACCTGGTCGGCCAGCGGCGCGGCGATATTAACACCGTCGGCGGCGCCAGTCCCAGCACGGTGGTCGCAGGCCAGCGGTTCGCCTACGTCTCCAACGCCACGAACGACACCATCTCGGTCATCGACGTCCGCCGCAACGCCATCGTGGATCAGGTCGAATTGCTCGTGCCGGGGTTGGAAACGCTGCGCGGCGTGTTGCCTTTCTCGATCGCCCTGAGCCCCGACGAACAGTCGCTGTACGTGGCCTGCGCCGGCCTGAACGCGGTTGCCGTGGTCGATCTGGAGCGGCGGAGGCTGGCCGGCTACATTCCGGCCGGCTGGTTCTGCTCGTTGGTCCACGTCTCGCGCGACGGCAAGCGGCTGTTCGTATCCAGTTCCAAGGGAATCGGCTCCGGCCCCAATGGCGGACGCGGCTTTGTGGCTCCGGCCCGCGGCTCGCATCCGGGCGACATTATGCAAGGCCTGTTCCAGGTGATCGACGTCCCCGACGCGGCCCGGTTGGCCGAGTACACGCGTCAGGTCGTGGCCAACACCTATCAACAACGCCAACTGACCGACGACGGCCGCAATCCGTTGCCGCCGGCCCCGCATTTGCGTCCCAGTCCGATCCGGCACATCGTGTTCATCGTCAAGGAGAACCGCACGTTCGACCAGGTCTTCGGGGAGCGGAAGAACGTCGCGGGAGACCCCACGCTGGCCGGGCTGGGCTGTCACGTCACGGTCGTCAACAAAGCGGGCGCGAAAGTGGAGGACGTCAATGTCTCACCCAACCACCAGGCGTTGGCCGACCGCTTTGCCCTCTGCGACAACTTCTACTGCGACTCGGACCAGTCGAATACCGGGCATCGCTGGGTGGTGGGCGTCTATCCCAATGAATGGGTCGAAGTCAACGCGCGCTCGCGAATCGAAGCCCGGTTGTTCAGTTCCGCTCCGGGGCGGCGGTACGTCGCCGGCGCCGCCGCGGGCGTCTTCCCCGAGGACTACAACGAAGCCGGGGCCCTCTGGGAGCACCTCGATCGCCACCGGGTCTCGTTCTTCAACTTCGGCTTCGGCACCGAGATGCCGGCCAGCATCGAGGAGCAGATCCACAAGTACACCGGGATGCAGATGCGGGTGAGCATCCCGTTGCCCAAGCCGCTCTTCGACAACACCTCGCGCAAGTTCGCCACGTTCAACATGCACATCCCCGACCAGTTCCGCGTCGACATGTTCGAGGAGGAGTACCGCGAGAAATGGGCCAGCGGGCGGGAGAGTTTTCCCCGGCTGATCACCATGGTGCTGCCCAACGATCACCTGACCGACGAAAGCCCGTCCACCGGTTATCCGTTCCAGGAATCGTACATGGCCGACAACGACCTGGCCCTGGCCCGCGTGGTGCGTTTCCTCTCCCGCACTCCCTACTGGAAGAACATGCTGATCATCGTCACCGAGGACGACCCACAGGGCGGCCGCGATCACGTCGACGCGCATCGCTCGCTGCTGATGCTGATCGGTCCCTACGTGAAGAAGGGCTGGGTCTCGAGCACCCTCTTGGACTTCGGCTCGATTATGAAGATGATCTTCGTCCTCCTGGATTTGCCGAGCCTGAATCAATTCGACGCGACGGCGGCCATGCCCAGCGACTGTTTCAGCGAGGAACCGGACTTCACTCCCTATACGCCCCAACCGGTCGATCCGCGGCTGTTCGATCCAGCCAAGGCGTTGAAGCCGTTCGAGCGTGGATTCGACTGGTCCCGGCTGCTGGATTCTCCCGCGATGGACGATCCGGAAGACATGCGGAGCGGCTTCGAGACGGAAGATCGCCGCAGCGAAACCCGCCCGTTGCCGGGGACCGCGGGATAGAACAGCAATTCCCCGCGCGGCTTGTCCTCGGCGTCGTGCGTAATTCCGGCCCCCCTTCCATGCGAATGCGTGTGTTGAGGCTGGCGGTGACGATCACCTTCCATTGCCATTGGTCGTTCGCGGCGTCGTAGGTCCCGCGGAGCCAATAGCACTCCTTGCCTTCCGGGCGATCGCCGTCGCCGGTGCAGGCGTAGAACGCGTTCTCCACCGGGTTGTACGAGACGCCGTGGAGATGCCGGGCGATGATCGAGTTCGCGGGATCGCCCAACAGGTTGCCCCCTTTCCCGCCGCGCCCGAGCCGTTATCGCTGAAGTTGGGGTTCTGACCAAACGTGTAGGCCAGCTTCACGGTTTGTCCGCTGTCGGTGGAGTAGTAGCGGACGAGCCCAATTCGCACTCGCTCGGTTCGAAAATCCACGGCCGATTTCTTCTGATACTGCAACTGGTGGTAAAGCGTCTGAGCCCAGGGATGATCGATGGCGGCAAACAGCGCGCTTCGCTAACATGGGGTGCTGTCGATGCTCGGAGCGTCTCCGAGCGAAGCCAAAGGCACCGGAAAGGAACGGGTCTCATGAGCGCCGGCATTCTGTGGTCGGTCACGTTCGTGCTGCTGGGCGCCGCGCCGGCCGCGGGGGACTATTTTC
>Ga0302241_1000936_pt1 | contig 23455 bp, 12 predicted proteins | sample AAG_UR_Arg_MG_FD_193532 | JGI IMG/M metagenome (GOLD analysis project Ga0302241, IMG submission 193532) | Enriched activated sludge microbial communities from anaerobic digester in WTTP, New Holstein, Wisconsin, United States - AAG_UR_Arg | ecosystem: Engineered > Bioreactor > Anaerobic >... | reverse complement strand
GTATTCGCGGCGCGCTGGCGCGCTTCGGTCGGGGCTACGCCCCTCCCTGCGCCCGCCAGCGCGGAAACCCTGAAACCATGAACCAAAACTCTCATAGCAACTGGATCAATAAATGGGGGCTTGCCACATCGGGCATTTCATCGGCAACATGCCCGAAGACATGCTGCGGCGCTCCACCGTCACGGCAATAGAGATTGATCCGCTGACTGCGCGTATCGCGAAAGCCCTTTACCCCGATGCCGACATCCGCGCCCAACCGTTCGAGCAGACGAGACTTGCAGACGGGTTCTACGACCTCGCCGTTTCCAACGTCCCGTTTGGCGATTACACGGTTCACGATCCGCGTTGGAACAGTTTCAAGCTCCCCATCCATGATTACTTCTTTGCCTCCGCGCTGGAGAAAGTGCGTCCGGGCGGTCTGGTGATGTTCATCACGTCGCGTGGCACAATGGACAAGCTGGATTCTACGCTCCGAGAGCTGCTTTCCCAACGCACGGAACTGCTCGGCGCAATCCGTCTCCCGAACGATGCCTTCAAGCGCAACGCTGGCACGGAGGTCACGACCGACATCGTGATGCTGCGCAAGCTTCGGCCCGGCGAGTCGCCTACTGGTCCGGTTTGGAAGGAGACCGCGAGCTATACCAACGACATCGGCGAAGCATTCACCATCAACGAATACTTTGCCGCCCGACCCGAGATGATGCTCGGACAGCTTCGATTGACCGGGCGGATGTATCGCGACAACGAACCGACGCTTGAACCTGACGGTCGCAGTCTGGCTGAAGCGTTGGCGCAAGCCGTTGAGCGCCTACCGCAGGGCATTTATCAGGCTCATTCCCACCATATTGCCGAGCCGACCATCGAAGAAACCATCCCTGCGCCGGATTTCGTCAAACCCAATGCGTTCTGTGTTCACGATGGAGTCGTTTGCATCCGCGAAGAAAACGTTCTTCGTCCGCTGAACGATTTGCCATCCGAGACTCGCTCGCGAATTCGCGGCATGGTCCAGGTGCGGGACGCGGTGCGCGATTGCCTGCGCGCGCAGGTAGACGGCAGCCCGGAAGATCGCGTGGTCGAGACGCGCCAGCAACTCAATGCCGCTTACGACCGGTTCGCCGCCCGCTATGGCCCGGTAAATCTCCGCGCCAACCAGCGAGCCTTTGATGGCGACCCGGATTTGCCGTTGCTGCTCTCGCTGGAGAACTATAACGACGAAACGAAGCGGGCGACCAAGGCGACTATCTTCACGGAGCGGACGATTCATCATCGGCAGCCGGTGGAATCCGTTGGCACGCCCAAGGAAGCGCTGCTCGTAAGCTTGAATGAGTGCGGTGGCGTTGACCTCGACCGCATGGCGGGCTTGCTGAACAAGCCGGTCGAAGAATTCCTGCCCGACTTGAAGGGGCTGATCTTCCGCAACCCACAAACAAACGAGTGGGAGACCGACGACCAATACCTTTCCGGCAACGTGCGGGAAAAGCTCGCGGTCGCAGACGCTGCCGCGCTGACTGATCCGCGCTTCGCCGAAAATGTCGAGGCACTGAAATCCGTGCAGCCAGCAGACTTGGCGGCGACCGAGATTGACGTGCGCCTGGGGTCAGCTTGGTTGCCGTCCGAGGACGTAAAGGATTTCACGCATCAGCTCCTGAACGTTCCATCTGGCGTTCAGGTCGGCCACGTCCAAGCGCTGGGCACATGGCACATTAACGCGAATTGGGAAGCCAAGGGTGCAACCGCCAACACGACCGATTGGGGCACGGACCGCTACACAGCGCTCGAACTCATCGAAGACGCACTGAATCTCAAAACGCCTACGGTCTATGACACGATTGACGACAAACCCGTGGTCAACGCGCAGGCAACCGAAGCCGCCCGCGAAAAGCAGGAGCGCATCAAAGAGCGATTCAAGGAGTGGGTTTGGTCGGATGACGAGCGTCGCGAACGCCTCTGCCGCCTCTACAACGACACGTTCAATCACACGCGTGTCCGCACTTTCAACGGCGACCACCTGACATTGCCCGGCGCGAGTGGGGCAATCCAGTTGCACGGACACCAGAAGGCCGGGGTATGGCGCATACTGCAAACGCCGAACACGCTGCTCGCCCACGTTGTCGGCGCGGGCAAGACTTTCACGATGGTCGCGGCGGCGATGGAACTGAAACGGCTTGGCCTCGCCCGGAAGCCGATGTTCTCCGTCCCAAACCACATGCTCGGTCAGTTCTCAACTGAGCTGCTGACGCTTTATCCTGGTGCAAACATCCTGGTAGCGGGCAAGGAGGATTTCGAGTCACAGAACCGAAAGAAGCTGTTCAGCCGCATCGCCACGGGGAATTGGGACGCCGTCATTGTCACGCACTCAGGATTCGAGCGCATTCCGCTGGCGCGCGAAACGCAGGAACGGTTCTTTGAAGAACAGCTTCACGAGTTGGAGATGATCAAGCGGCAGCACGCGGATTCCTCGAATCGCCGCCTTGTGAAGGAAATCGAGAAAGCGAAGAAGCGGCTGGAAGCCAAACTGCAAGCCCTTGCCGCCGAGCATAAAAAGGACAACACGCTCACGTTCGAGGAACTTGGCGTGGACCGAATCTTCGTGGACGAGGCGCACTATTTCAAAAACCTGTTTTACGTCACCAAGATGACGCGCATTGCCGGGTTGCCGCAGACGGCGAGCGAGCGGGCCTTCGACATGTATCTGAAGGTGCGGCACGTCCAGTCGCTCAACGGCGGCGGCGGTGTGGTATTCGCGACGGGCACACCCATCGCCAATAGCATGGCCGAGATGTTCACCATGCAGCGGTATCTTCAGCCCGAGGCGTTGAAACAACACAACCTCCATCACTTCGATTCCTGGGCGGCCACGTTCGGCGAACCGGTCACCGCGATGGAGCTTTCGCCGGACGGTGCTGGTTATCGGGTCAACACGCGGTTCGCGCGCTTTATCAATGTGCCAGAGCTGATGCAGATGTTCCGCCAGTCCGCCGACGTGCAGACTGCCGCGATGTTGAATCTTCCTCGTCCCAATCTTGAGGGCGAGAAACCCACCATCCGCAATGCCCCAGCCACCGAGGAGTTGAAGGAATTCGTGCAATCGCTCGCCGCTCGCGCCGAGAAACTCAAAGGGGGACGCATTGACCCAAGCGTGGACAACATGCTGAAAATTACGTCTGAGGGTCGCAAGGCGGCGTTGGATCTCCGGCTGATGAAACCCGCCGCCCCGGACGAGCCACAGGGAAAGGTGAATCAGGCGGTTGAGAACATTCACCGTATCTGGCAAGCGACCGGCGCGCAGCGTTCCGCGCAGTTGGTGTTTTGCGATCTCTCGACGCCCAAGGACAAAGGGTTCTCGGTCTATCGGGACATGGCCGAGAAATTGAAGGCCATGGGTATTCCCGAGCGCGAGATTGCGTTCATCCAGGAATTTGATTCCGACGCGTCCAAGCTGGCTTTGTTTCGCGATGTGCGTGCCGGCAAGGTTCGCGTTCTGTTTGGCAGCACGCAGAAAATGGGTTCAGGGACGAATGTTCAGGAGCGTTTGATTGCCTTGCATCATCTCGATGCGCCGTGGCGACCGGCGGATGTGGAACAGCGCGAGGGGCGCATACTTCGGCAGGGCAACAAGAATTCCACCGTTCAAATCTTCCGCTACGTCACGGAGGGCAGTTTCGACGCCTACATGTGGCAGACGTTGGAGACGAAGGCGAAGTTCATCGCTCAGGTGATGAGCGGCGATATGACCATCCGCCGTCTCGAAGACCTCGACTCAGCCGCACTGACCTACGCCGAGGTGAAGGCCATCGCTTCCGGCAATCCGCTGGTGATCGAAAAGGCGCAGGTGGACGCCGAGTTGATTCGCCTGACGCGTCTGCGCTCCGCCCACGCCGAGGAACAATATCGTATCCGGTCGAATCTCCGGCGCTCGCATGAGGATGCTGAAATGTTTAGCAGCCGACTTGTAAATCTTCGCCAAGACCTCGCCGTGCGGCAGGACACGACGGGCGATAAGTTTATCATCGAATTGGACGGGCAGGAAACGAACAACCGGGGCATAGCCGGCGAGTTGATTCTCCGCCGGGCCGAAAAGCTGAAAAGCCGTTTCGGTGATGATGTGCGCATCGGTCGCTTTGCCGGGTTTGATTTGTATCTTCGCCCCAGCTTCAACAACACCGCCGAAGTTGTGGTTCGTGGTAAGAACAGCTACGCCGCGCGCGTCACCGATACGGCTTTGGGAACGATTCGATCACTCGAAGTCACCGTGCAGGCATTTGAGGAGCGCGCAACGAAGTTGGAGGCCGACATCACCGATGCCCATAAACGGGCCAAGGAGTTGGAAACGAAAGTCGGCGCGGCCTTCGAGAAGGAGGAGCATTACCAACAATTGTGCCGTCGCCAGAGCGAGATTGAGGAACAGCTCGACCTGACCAAGAACCAAGCCCCGAGCCAGGTTGAAACCGAGGCGGGCGAGACCTTTGAACAGAAGACGACTGAAAGCCACCGCGAAAAGAATCGGCGCTCGCGTGGCGTTCAACGCGCCGCCGTCCATGTATGAATACCACCGCACAACAGAACGAATTCCATAGTTGGAAGATTCTTCCGGCGCGTTTGGATGCCTCACAGGCTGCTTGGTATCTTGGGTTCGAGCCGCACGAAATCCCCATGCTGATCGCCGCGAATCTCTTGAAGCCGCTCGGCAAACCCGCCCGCAACTGCACCAAGTATTTCGCCACAGAAACGCTGGAACAACTCCGTCGCGACGAGAAGTGGCTGGCCCGCGCCAGTGACGCTATCGCGGCCTACTGGCGGCTTAGGAACGCCCGCAAGCGCGGGGCAAAATCCTATTCGTAAAAGGGCCAGCGATTAAGAGAAGGGCGGCCCAAAGACTCTTGTTCAAATTGAGTGCGTCCGACCTCCATGTGCAATGGTCTAAATTCACGACCAGACTTTTCCCGAAGCACACGCAGAATATCGAATCCCGCCTCATCACTGTCTCCGAAATGCCAAAATTCTAAATCAACGGGTAATCTGCTCAGCAGTCTCAGCGTCCCCGATCCGGGGTAACTGGTCTGAATCAAGAGTTCGCCAGACTGAAGTTTGGCAAGTTCGTGGAAGGAGGTTTCATTTTCGACCGTCAGGCATCGGTGCGCTGCGGTCGCAATTTCCTCGGCGCGTTCAATGTCTTCCAACGCGAGACGGAATGCTCCGCGCAGCCTGCCCAAGTCTAACCATTGGCCACCCAGACGGAGCTGCAGAGGTCCAGACATGAGAACAAAACGAGGATTGGGGATGATTCCCAGATCATCGAGCGTGCGGAATTTTCCGTTCGTGATGTCTTCTAACAGCCTTCCCAGCTTGCCCCGAAGCTTCCCGCGCAACTCGCCTTCTTTGTCCGTGCCTGCAAGTTCCTCTAACCGTTTGGAATTACCGCATAGGACACAGCTGGCAAAGCGAATCAGCGATTCACCGCGCCACGCAAGAAGCTTGGCTGCAAGCAAAAGCATCTCTTCATTTGCGACCAAATCATCTCTTTCAAATGGTGCAACCTCATCGCCTGACAAAGCTGCTTGTGCCTTGCGTTCGCAGAATGAAACCCACCCCGCTCGCCATTCTTCAGGCACGTCCCGTGTCGCTGCTTTTGCGAACTGATTCGCCAACTCCTGCCGCTTTTGAGTAGGTGATGGTTCACCAATTCTCGCAAACAAAGCCGACTCGTTCGCCAGCGGCACGCGAACTTTGATAATGATGTCCGGGTCGCGCCTATGGCGTTCAAGTTCCAACAATCGATCCGCCTCTGCGGCCTTAAGGTCATGCAAGGCTTGGGCGCGTGCGTCGCCATCCTCGCAATCAGCAGCGCGTAATACGGCCTTCAACTCCGGTTGAAAATCGAGTTGGCCGCTTCCTTTACGACCGGCCAGCGACCGGCTGTAAAGCAGGGCCAACGCTTTCAATGCTGGTGAGTGGTCGATCATTCAGCAGACATTGGGGTTCAGGTGTGCTCCTGCATCCATCTTTGACCTTCCTCAGAATCGCGCAAGATGCTCACCGGGACATTTCTGACATGTGGGCGTCCGCCGCGCTTTTCTTCATTCCGCGAAACAATGATGAGCTGCTCGCATAGGCCGAATGCGCCAGGAACATTGCCGGTGCTCATTGAAAACACACCTTGAAGGTCCAGTTCCTTGATGGCCTCAATACAGTCCTTGATCCGTCCCGTATCCATCTTCGAGAAGGCTTCGTCAATCGGCACAAGTGCCAGCGAAGGATCACGCCACCGTGATTCATGGCGTTTGTATGCGCGGAGGTAGCTTGCCAAGATTACGACAAAGTAAGGCGATTGGTTTTCGCCGCCGCTCATCTTGCCACTCTGCTTGTCTACGCTAATTGGTTTGCTGGACTCGTCGCGTTTGTCGCGAACCAGCAGGTCGTAGTCAAAATAGTGCCGGTAGTCGAGTAGGCGCGCGGCCTCTGGGCTGTTTTCCTTCTCTACGAGCGTGAGGAGGAATCCATCCAAGGTTGCCCGCATTTGTCCGTCCACAGCAGCGTAGAATAGTTCGTCACGCTGATGCTGGGCGTTCAGGCTCACCAAATCGCGTAAATGCTTGAAGTCTGGATTTGGCTTGGGCTGGATTTCGTAGAGATCGTTGCCAATCGGCGTTTTCAGGTAATCATTCAACAACACGATCACGTCACGCAACCGCCGTAATGCTTGGTCAATGCGTTGCAGGACGTTATTGCGGAAAAGATTTTCCCACCGGGTGCGCTCAATTTTAGACTTCTCCTCGTATTCGGGAATCTTGGCCTTTTCAATCTGGCTCAGAAATACGTCCCAGGGCTCGTTCGTGGTGCTTTCAGGGGCAGGATCATCTCGGAATTTGCGATGAACCAAGCCGAGTTCACGCCGCGCTGCCGTCAGGTTCGCCCAATTTTCGACAACTGCTGCTTTCGCGTTGCTCTCTGCCTCGCGGAATTCATTCGCCGCGACATCAAGTGCGGGAAACTGGTTTATGACTTCCACCCGCCAGTCGTTTAATCGTTTGGCGTGAACAGAAATATCCCCGGTTTCATCTTTCACGCGTTCGAATGCTTTTAGAGCAGCCTCTTCGATGCCCTTTGCAATTTTAAGGGCTTTTTCAAGTCCTTCGACTTTTCCTTTTTGCTGACTACCCAACAATGTGAGGTGCTCGTCTTCCCATGTCGGCAAATCCTTTCCGAGCTTCTCCAATTCACGTTCCTTTTCCTCAAAGCTGGCACGGTCAATTGTATTGAGCTTGGTGATGTTGCCCTTCAACTCCTGTTCGAGCTTTGACAAGCCCTGTGCGCGAATGAGATCGGCAGTCAGCGACGTATGTTCTGGGATATACTGTGCAGCCCGCTCGACGAGGCCTTGAACGGCATTCACAATAGGCGTAAGCCGACGCTCCTGAGTGTCGAGGTCTTTCCACTGCGATTCCTTCAAAGCAAGCTGCTGATCAAGTCCCTTCTGACCAATGAACGGGAAATTATCATAGTGACGCCGCCGTTCAACAAACGCGCCGCGCGTCATGAAACCGTCGGGCAGAATCGCGTAGTCGTGTTTGGCAAGGTCCTCGCGCTTTTCCACGCATATCAAATCACCGAAAAGTTGATTCACGACAGCCCGTGCAACGGGGTGTTCCGCGCGGATTTTTTCAGCCAATGAGCCGGGTTTTGCCGGCTTCGTGAGTCGCAGCGCCTTACCGGGATGGACGAGTGACTCTTGGGGCGAATCACTTTTTAGTTCGTGATAAATCTTAATCGCTTGCTCGTAGTTCGCCTCACTCACAACGACGGAAAACTTCCGGGTGAATGCCACTTCAGCCGCCGCACGCCATTTCTCATCGGTGAGTTCGCAAAGTTTGCACAACGGTAGCGCCGCCGGTTGTCGTCCTTGCCTCGGCAACGCCTTGTTCAACGCCTCCAACAGCAATGTCGGGAATGGCAAATGCCCCAATTTCAGGGCATCAATTTCCTCGCGCAACTTGCCCAGTTTGGGTCGCACGTCGTCCAAAGTTTTTCGTGTTGGTGCAATTGCTCGATTCAATGCGACTTTGACAGTTTCAGCTGCATCGGCGACGGCTTTTAATGCCGCCTCGCTGTCATTTGCATCACAACCTTCAAGATGTTTGATAGCGCTATCCAGCACGGCAACATTCACCTTCTCAGTCAACGGTGCGTTGAGCGCTTCTTCGCGCCACTGGCGCGCCTTGCGGACACGGTTGCGGAGCGCCTCATCCACGCGCGTGCCAACTGCTCGCAAGCGCTCGATTTCACCAACTAGGGTTTTGTTGCGCTCCTTGATAAACAAATAAGTTTCACCGCCAGGAATGGTGCGAATGAGATTCTTCAGTTGCTCAATATCGCCCTTCCGCGTTTCAATGCGTTCGCCCAAGGCTTTGGTCTTTTTTTCTTCCTCAGCATACGCATTCTGTTCCCTTTGCAGTTCCGCCTCTTTGTCGCGCATTACCGCGAGCGCATTCTGATGGGTTAAATCGGCCGCCAGCCAACGAGCGACGATCTGGTCGCGTTTCGCGTTGGTGTAAGCCACAAAATGTTTGTTGATTGCTTCCAGACGGGTCTTTTGGTCGCGCAATTCCTTGAGGTCAGCTTCAAACGAAAGAAAGCTTTTGTAGCTGGCGACGACGTTTTCCACGTCGAGCTGGTCGCCGGGAAGCACCTAGTCACGGATGAAGCTGTCAAAAGATTCCCGGTTGGTGAACGCCATCGCTTGCGGCAACAGCCCGGTGAGCACGGCAGGGTTGTAATTCAGGTGCTGCTCGTTTGCCATGTCGCGCAGATATTGTTTCTGCGTTTCAAAAATCCTGCCGTCACGTTCCTTCACGATGAAGTTTCGGAACGCGGCGAGTTCGAGCGGACGCTTTTTCCCGTCTTCGGCACTCACAGCGAGAAAATCGTCGCGACACAACTGGCCATCGCAATAATACGAATCAATGTGTCCTTGGTTTTCAGCGGTGTTGCGAAATTCGATTCGCAATCCCCAGGTTTCCACGCGGGGAGTTTCCCCGGCTTTGGCGGGCCAAGTGAATTCGAGCGCGATGTAGGTGATTGCCCCTTTGTTGCGTTGATACTCCGGCACTCCGTTCTCCTCGCGCTTGGTGTCGAGCAGGCAGTAGCCCTTCAAGGTGCGCTTGGAATGCCTGCCGGTTGCCGAACGGTTGAAATGATCGTGCGCCACATCCGTGCCAACCAGCACCGTCATGATGAGATCCATCAAGATGGACTTGCCCGATCCGGTAACGCCCGCCAGCAGCAGATTCCCGTCAATAGCCAAGGTGTCATTGTAGCCATACCAATTGATGGCATGGATGCGGGTGAGTTTGATTGCGCGGCTCATGGTGTATCGCTTCCTTCCTCCGGCGAACTGCCGTTGGCTTCAGGGCTGGGATTGCGGTGCAACTCCGCCGTTTTGTTCCATTCTTCGATCCCGTTGAACTGGATGACCTTTTTCAGGGTCGGCAACACTTCGATTACTGATTTCTCGAATGGCTCATCAAACTCCACCTCTACAAGATTGAAGCGTCGCGCTTGCGAAAGAATTTCCCGCATCCTGCCTGCGCTTGGCTGGCTTTTGAGGTCAGGCAAAAGCTTTTCCTTCAGCAATTGGTTGAGTTGCTCGACGGAGAGGCGAACTTCCGTTGCGCCGTGGTCGCGGACTTGCGTATCGAACTCATACCAGAGTGCCAACAACACAAGTGTCGCATCCTGTTTAAGATTCAGAATCAGCGAGGACTTTTGCGGGATGGCCTGCACCAGCCGACTCTCGTGCTCGCTATAAACTGCAAGGCCAACGAGCGCCGCTGCCTCGCGCACCCAATCCGGATTCAGTCTGCACCACTCGTAAAGATCGGCTTGGCCGGGATTGAGGCCCAGAATTGAACCATGCCCCAACAATTCCTGTAGGACTTCGGCCAGACGCGCCCGGTCTGTGTCCTTCAATTGGAGCAGTGAGTTGGAGGATGGAATGGGTGGGGAGGATGTCATTTCTTGATGATAAAGAATTTTTCGAGGCGGTAGTTAAGCTTGTGGTCAAACTCGGCCACAGTGAGGTCAGCCTTTACGCGCGGCACTTCAATGCGATAACGGGCTTCACCGGCTTCGGCATGCAGCAACAAGGCAATCAGGTCGGCGAGATCATCTTCATTCCGCATGGTGACACTTGTGCTTGGTATCCGTGCGCCCTTGCCGCCATCGAGTTTTTCAATCAGTCGATTCGCCCGTGCCACGGTCAACGAATCGCGAACAACCGCGCCGAGTTGAGCCTTTGCTCGGTCACGCTGCTTATCGTCCACCTCATCATCAACGGGAGGATTCTCCTCCAAAGTGCGGCGGCGCGGCGGTTCATAAAGTGAATCGCGGCCCGCCAACAGCCTGGCATCAGGCAATAGCAGCGGCGGTAGCGAAATATCGCCGTTCAAATCGCCGAGTCGCCAACCGTGAAACGTGGCATTGATGCGCTCGAACAGTTCTTTCACTTGAGAGCGCCGTTCGCCCACAACTTCCTGCAAGTAACGGGAACGAGCCAGCGAACGCCGGGCAAATTCAGCAGTGCGGCGATCGATTTCATCTGCTAGCGGCTGAACCAATTCAAGCGCCCGAGCCAGTTCATCCAGCCGATTGCGAACGCGAGCCATGGCCACTTCTGGTTCAATGGCATCGCGCCGCATGACCTCATGCTGCATTTTGTGCAAAAGCTCCGTGTCCGTTAGCAATGTGCGGATGCGTTCACGCGCTTCATCCAAGCGTGCCGGCAGTTGGGCGCGAACAAGTTCGGCGTAACACGTGCGGCCAACTTGTTCGGCGTATTCGTCGAATACGACCCCGTAAATCTCACCCAAAGTAGTGGCCTGTCGCTGTCGCTCAACCAGCCGCTTCAAAGATTTTTCAATGCCACGCAGTTCCCCAAGTCCGCCCCGGGCGAGCGTGAGGCAGTTGTCCAGATGAGCCAGCGGGGATTCAGCAAACGCCCCTTGGTTCGCCAAAGCCGCGCACACACCCTGAAGTTTGTCGGTGAAGACCACCGCATCCGGCCGGGCAATTCTCCTTAACGCCTCCAGCAAGGTGACGCCGTGTGCATCAAAACGCACGACGCGTTCCCAGTTCGGAAGTTGCTCATCAAGCACCCAGCCGACCTCCGGCTGCGCCAGATGATCCAGCACGCTGCGAGCTTTCTCACGCAATGGCAATCCAGTGAAGTGCTCACGAATGTCGCCTCCAGCTTCGCCTTCATCTGGGAAAAATGTCGGATGTTGCGCCAACACTTCACTGACAATGGCTAGAGCCTCCTCGCGGCTCATCCCTTCGTGCCGCTCGGATGCTTCTCGCTCCAGGGCATCCAGCACGTCGAGGTAAACCGCCGCGTTACCGCTTGCGAGCACCCGGAAGAATCCAGGGCTCACTTCGCGGAACAGTTGTTCGGCAAAAGAAATCATCTTTGATAATGTATCAACCGGGTGGGACAAGGGCGGTCCTTCCCAAAAAATCGAAATGGTCCCGGTTCAAGCGAAGAACATGATGCGAAATATTTTGCCAAACGACAATCGCGCGATTTGGCTGAAGCGCAGCCACGCCTTGAATCATTGACCTTCCGCTCCATTTCTAAAAGAAGACGCCCGCGAGCGTTCGGCTGGCGGGCGCAACTGATGGGGAATTGATGGTTATCCCACGGATTGTCCAAGGCGGGCAACCCGCTCTCGCTCGGAATTGATCGGCGGAAGTGGAATGATTTGATCCGCCGCCGCCTGTTTTTCGTAGCTTTCCAGAGACGGAAGTTTGACTTGGGCTTTGCGCGCGTAGGCGCGATGCACGGCCTTGCTGTTATGGCCGAGTGCTTCTTGGGCGAACCGTTCCGGGTAGCCGCATAGCTTCGCCCGTTCGGCCCAGGCGTAGCGGTAGGAGTGGAGAGAAACGCCTCTGATTCCCAAGCCCTCGCAGCGCTGCTTAAACTCCGTGGCGCGGTCGCCGCAGCGACCGGTGTGCAGATACGGGAACAACGGTCCAACCACGGGCAGACGGCGTAGAATAGCTTCAAGTTCATCGCCAAAATGAATCATCGCCAGACTGCCGGTCTTTTGCCGGGTGTAGGCAATGGTGCGATTCGACCAATCAATGTCTCCAGCGTTGAGGTTGGCGATGTCGGTCTGCGAACCGCCGAGATGCCAGCAGAGTTCATAGAAATTCTGGCGCTCGGGATTCTTCTCCCGCTCGATGATTCTTTGATGCTCCACAAGGGTGATGGCACGTTTGGGCTGGAACTTCACCGCCGGCCAGAGGCGCTTGGGAATGATCGGCCACGGCAGCCAGTTCATTGCCAGACAAAAATTGTGCAGCTTCCGCAGGTGAACATTCGTGCTGACGGTTCCGGCTTTCAGGCAGGCGAACAGCTGCTCGGCTTGCGTTTCGAGAATGACGTGGCTGCGGATTAAATCGAAGGCGGATTCCTTGGCCGCGCGCACCCAGCGATCCTTGGTCGAGCCCTCCTTGCTTTCGATGACCGCGTTGAAGGCATCCTGCCAGGTCCGGGTTGAGACCCCGGAGTCTGTTCCGGCAAGATACGCCTTGGCGATGTGGAGATTGAGTTGCGGGGCGCGGAACGATTCGTTGCGGGCGTTGAGCAGGGTGGTCGCTTCGGCGCGGTCCTTGGTGCCGAGGCTTTCCTGTTTGCCGGTCTCTGAATCGTGGGCGTAGAACATGCCGCCTTTTTTGCGGCGATAGAGGCGGAAGCGGTTTTTCATGGCTCGAATTTTTTGTTCGAGCCTGTCAGCCGGAGACGAAGGACAGGTGTCTCAATGACACCAAACGCACAGCCAATTGCGTTTCAGCGGGTCGTGCCGTGGTGATCGCGGAGTTGTTATTGAGTAGTTCCGGGTCACAAATCTGCTGGCACTCTTGCTGGCACTTGAGAGTTGTGAAATGCGTAACTCCTTATCCAAGCGAAGCTTGGAGATGGAGGCGGAGGTCGGAATCGAACGAAGCTTTCTCCGACAACCAACGGCACACCCTGATTTTCAAGAGCAATTCTAGCCTTATTTTACAGGGGTGCAAGCACTATTTCACTCTACACCCCAACTATCTTTCGTAACCCGGTAACTACCCGGTTTCTACTCGGTCGTTGAAGGTTTCGTTGAAGGTTTTCCAACGGTTCGAGCTCTTAGACATGGCTGGGTTGGGGCTGCACAGTTCTGCTCCGAAGCGAGAGGTTGCTTCGGTGCGGGGGCGTGGGTAAGGTCGTGGGAATGGACAGCGCGCAGAGAATCAAGCCTCGGGACCTGGTTGTCGGCAGACGGTACCTGCATCGCAATGGTCTGTTTATCCGAGAGATCGAGGAGATCGAGGGGAACAGAGTCCATTACCACGACCAGGTGTCGAAGAGCGGTTGGTCGTGCAGCAATAGCGTGTTTGTCCGGGTGTGTCCTACAGTGGCCACACCGGAAGACGAGGAACGGGTGGCGGAGGCGGAGCGCAAGCTGGCGCGGCTGAAATAGAGACAGTCTGTAGGGTGACGCGGGCGCGGAGAAGCGGAATGGGATGAGACGAGGCGCCTTGGCCGGGAGGCCTGGCCCGGCCCAAGGGCTAGCGGCTTGGCAGCATGTGGAGGGACGGCGCGGTAGGGAGGCGCGAGAGGCGGCAGAGCAAGAGCGGCGGATACACAGGACTCCACCCTAAAGGCAACTGGTTGCTTCAGAGTAACAGAACCAGCGACACCGCGGCAGTACCTGCCGTTGACAATCCGGCGAGGGCTGGGACAACCGTGGTCAACATAGTTGGAAGGGGCGCAGCCATAACCGAAGGCGATCCGCGTTGTTGAGAGTGAAAAGAGCCTTCCATAATACGCTTGGTTAGCCAGGACAGCGCCACGAGGCGGGCAAGGCGTTTGCCTGTTCAGTTTGATGTACGTGAGCTTCCCTTCGCTTTGAGAATGGTTCGTAACGGAGAAGCTGTTTCAGCGCACATAAAATCGTTGGCACTACGGGTGCTATGGTTGGCGTATGAGGTTCTGATCGCTTAAAGAGTGCCGTCGCCTGCAGATAGGACTCGCCCCTCGGCCGCGTCCGCGTGAATGACATAGCTCCTGCCGAGATACCCCCAGTAGTCAAACCTAACCGCCCACTTACCATCTGCGCCAACGAAATAGTCGCAACGGCGCTTTCCAAGATGTCGGTAGACATCCCTCACCGAATCCCCCTTCTTGACGGCCCTTAGGGCCTGGTTATACCTACCATCAACTATTGGTCTCACATCCCCAGCGTTAAACCAGATTGCATCCACGAGGGAGGATTTGTCCTTGTCTGCGAAAACGGCAAATACGATTTGGGGCCACCCTCCAGACTGGACTGTTTCCGATTCCCACTCTGAAACAACTGCCGGGGCCGTCTCGGGAAGCAGATCGCGGAACGGATATAGGGCGGTGTATTTGCTCGTTTTGGTTTTGAGAAAGGCCCTCCCCAGCACCTCCGCAACCTCCCGTTCTGATGCGCCGATTCGAAGTTCGGCAAAAATGGCCAGCAGTGTGGCAGCATTGCGCGGATCACTGCTTTGGCCTTGCGGCAGCCAAACGGGACCTACCGATTGATTCACCGTTGGAGTAATTTTAGGCTGATTTCGAGGAGCACACCCGCACCAAAGCAGCACAGGAAGGACCGCAATCATCATCTGAGAGAGGTTGTGTGAACGCTTCATAAACTCTGATCTGCACAATTGAAGTACGCCGTCTGACCACTCCCAAGTCAGAGTTTGCCTGTCCATTCGCCGTAACAGGCGCCGCTTGGTCCTTGCCACTTGCTGTCAACGTGGCTCATCGATGGCGCGATTTGTTGGGAGATCTGATTCTGCAAATTGATGTTCGCCTTCGCCTTCTCACAGTCGGATTTGGTACTATATGTTACACTGCCAACTTGATTGATTATGGCTTGGTATGCAGCCTCCCAATCGTCGCAGTGGCACTGTTCGTGTTTGATTGCGCCGGCCGCATTGGGAACATATTGGAACGTAGTTACCTTTTTGTCGTCGAGGTAGTAGATTTCACAGTCTGCGGTGATATTCAGAACGATGCGCCATGAATTGCATGTGCCGCATTCCTTGCACTTCATGCTGTCTCGATAGGGGGCGGTCGAGCAGGCGGGAGCATTGTTACATTTCTTCTGAATGTCCGCAACTGAGGAATACTTCTTGGGGCTCTTCCTTTTGAACTTTAGCTTGCCGGATTGACACTGGTGTGGCGCCATTGGTGGTGGTGCGGCGGCGGCTGAAAGGCTGGATGCGCACGAAACGCACAGACCAAGCTGGTCAAGGTAGTCAACCGGGTTGTTATACACAAACGCGTACAGGTTTTCGCCCCCGATTTCTTCCTCAAGGGGATCCCTGCTCAACCATCGTCCGGTGCTGGGGCCGTAATAACGAAAGCTGTAATAAAGCAGGTCTGTCTCGTCGTCTTGGTACTTGGTTGAGAACCGGAAGGGGTTGGCCTTGGCCATGGGGCCGGTGGCGCGGAGGAGTTCGCCGAAGGGGCTATATTCGTAGGTGGCGCAGTTGGTGCCGCCGGACAGGCTGACCAGGGCCATGACGTTTCCGTTGCCGTCGAAGGCCGCCGCGGAATAGCCGATAGCCGATGCGCCATTGCCGATGAAGAGGAGGCCGCCGACGCCTCCAGCGCCTTGGATGGTGCCGGAAAGGTCGCTGCCCCAGACGTAGGAGCGGATGACGGCGTTGTTGGTGGCGTTTAACTCGGTCAGGAGGTTCCAGCCCTCGTAGAGGAACTTTACGTCGTTGGTTGGTGTTCCGCTCCAGTTGGTGTTGGGCCAGACCTGCTTGCGGATGCGGCGGCTTTGCCAGTCGTATTCGAACTTAAGCGAGATTTGCGGGCCAACGGCTGTGTTCGGAGTCAGCTTCACGAGCCGGTTTTCGGCATCCCAGGTGTATGTCCAGCGACCGTCATTGGTCAAATTGCCGTCGGCATCGTGGTAGAAGATCTCCTGCGTCTTTGGCACGAAGGCGTTGCCCGTGACAGCGCTCTGGCCGGTGGCGGCGACCGTGATCGCCTGCCAGACCGGGGTCGAGCCGTTGCTGAGGGAGACTTCTTTGCGGAAGTATTCGCCTTTGCGGTAGGCGGCCTGGCTGTTGACGGTGACGGTGTTGGTGGCAAAGCTCAGGCCCATCACGTCCACCGCGCCGGGAACGTCGCGGCTGGTGTACTGGTTCAGGCGGTTGGGCGTGTAGCCGGCATACCGAAGGTTGACTCCGTTCTCGTCACCACCGGCCTTCGTGAAGGTGCGGTTGCCGATGTCGTCAAAACCATACTCGAACTGCTGGCCCGCTACCGGCGTCTGGTTGGCCCAATATTTGCGGCCGGAACGGACCTGGCCCAATGAGTCGTATTCGTACAACCAGTAACTGCCGTCGGCGAGCGTGCTGCGGACGCGCTGGTTGGCGTTGTTGTAGACATAGCTGGAACCCACCGCGGATGACGCGGAAGGCGCGGATTGAATCTGCGTGAGGCGATTGAGGTAATCGTGCTGCTTCGTGGTGGTCAGGCGCGTTGTGCCGGCCTGTTTGAAAACAACCTGGCTGATCAGGGCCGAGTTGGGGGCATAGGCATACGTCGCCGAGTAGGCCGTGGCCCCGGTATCGTCGGTGACGGTTTGGAGGCGGGAGGCGCTGTCGTAACCGAAGGAGTGATGGGCCAGCGCGGTGCCGGCGTTTCTGGCGGAAAGGCTGGCGCGACGCAGATAGCCATCGTACCCGTTGGTCACCGAAAGGCCGGCCAGGGTGCCGGCGCTGTTGGCTTCCGAGAGCAATTGGCTGGAGTCATTGTAAGCGAGGGCGGCCGTGTTGCCACCCTGCGTGACGGAAGACCTGCGGCCTTGGCGGTCGTGTCCGTAAGTGAGGTTGGCGGTTGTGCCGTCGTCATAGGCGACGGTCTCCAAATCGCCGGCATTGTTGTGGCCGTAGGTCGTGGTGATGCCGCGCGCCCAAGTCCGGGGGTGCAACCGGCCGGCGGCGGTGTAGGTGTAGTCCAGGCCAATGGAGCCGGGCAGTCCGGTGTCCTTGTCGGGATATCGTTTGTTGGCCAACCAGCCGCGATAAGGATTGTAGTTCCAGGTGGTGACACGGGCACCGGTTGAGGGGAAACCGCTCCAGTTGGTCATCGTCTGCAGCCGGCCGGCGTATTCGTAGCTGTAGCCCACGGGGTAGGTGCGCGAGCCGTACTGCCGCTTGAGTTCGCCGGTCAGGTAATACTCGCTGGCCAGGGTTGTTCCGTCCGCGTTGAGCACGCCCGTGACCTGGAGCATGTTGTTGTAAGTGGTGGTCGTGGTTTGGGGGGCGCCGCCGGGCGTTCCCGGGTTGGGGGTGGTGAGGGTGGTAACGAGGTCGGCGGCGTTATAGCCATAGCTGGTCGTTCCGTTGCGGGCATCGGTCACCGTGCTGCGCCGACCGTGGGAATCATGACCATAGGTGGCAAGCCCGATCTGGGCCGCGGAGGAGTCATAACGTGTGGCCGAGGCGAGCCGGCCGCTGGTATAGACTTCGATACTGTAGGAATTATCGGGCGCGGTCCTGGTGACGGCACGGTTGGCCCCGTAGGCGGTCTGGCTGTGGGAGGTGACAGCGGTGCTCGGGTTGGGGTAGGCGGTCTGCCAGCTCTGCAAGCCGTCAACGGAAGTGTCCGCGCGCGAGACGAGGGTGCCGGTTGACTCGCCGTCTTTCCAGACGTAAGTCTCGGTTCGGAAACGAGCAGGGGTGCCCGTAACGACGCTGCGAACGGTGCGGGTAATACGGTCGGCGCCCGTCTTGATCGTGGACAGCGAGTTCAGGAGCGACTGGTAACCGCCGATGGCACGAGTGGTACTCTCGATCGCGGTGATGGTGTACTCCAGCTCCCCTTTGTCGTTGAACGTGTGGAGGGTGATGACATCATCGGGGTCGCGCTCTTTCCAGAGCTGGCCGTAATTGTTGTACCAGCGCTGCGAGTAGGGATTGTCGGAGAGGCTTCCGGGGGTATCATCGGCGTAGAGGGTCTTGTAAACGCGTCCGGCGGCGTCAATGTAGGTCCTGGTCCATTCGGAGCTGTCTGAACCATTCGCGTTAAGTTTTGTTTCCAGAGTGTAGCGCAAGGGGCCGTTCGGGTGCGCGACGGCATTGTCCACGCCGTATTGGTAGCGAACTCCATGAACGGCAGTGCCCGTCACGCTCTGGAGGGTGCCATCGCGGTAATAGGTCTCAACTCGCGTGCCCGTATCAGGGTAGGTGGTGGTGCGCACCAGGCCACCGGAGGAGTTGGTGGTCTCAGCAACGCCGGTGCGTCCGCCCAGGGCGTTGGTTTGTGCGATCAGGGTGCCGGCCAAGTCGTACTGGAATCGGCTTTGCGTGATGGGGCTGGCGTCGGAGCCGACGCGGACCGTGGCCAGCACCCGGCCGGCGGCGTCCAGAACATTGGTGAGGGTGATGCCCAGGCGCGTGGTGGCGGTCCGGCGCTTCATCGGGTCATACCAGTACTGCGCGGTGACACCGTCCCGGTCAATAGTGGAATCCACGTCGCAGCAGGAATAATAGGTATCCTCGTGGGTGCCATCCAGGTGCGTCACTCGCTGGGGACGGCCAAAGCTGTCGAAATTGCTGTAGGTGTCCTGGGAGAGGATGACGCCGGTAGCCACATCCCGCGTGAGCGAGAGAACGGGATAGCCTGCGAGGTTGATCACGGAAAGGTTGGTCGTGCCATCGGTGACGCGGGTAAAGGCAGCATCGGGCTTGCCGGCGGCGGTCATGTTGGTGCGATAGTCGCCAGCGGGGCTGTCGGCGTAGTCGAAGGTCTGCAGCGTTCGGTCGGGGCGGACGATCGACTTGAGACGGAGCGCGTTCGGGCCGTTGGTGTAATAGCGATTGGTGGTAAAGAGGCTGCTGGAATCGAACGGATCCCAAATATACGGGGCGGTGGTTTGCACATCGATGCGGAGGTCGGCGGAGGGGAAAGCGGTGTAGTGATTAGCGACGTTGTCGGAGCCGTCGTATTCATAAACCGCTCGCGGGATGTCAGGGTGCAGGGTGTCTTCACCGCCCGGGTCAGACACGAGGGCGGGATCGTAGGAGTAATCGGTCCGCCTGGCGTTGGCGGGCGGTTGTTCGCCGTCGGGGGACACGTCGCCCCGGGAGGAGTAAACCTGCGCGTAGCGCCCCAGACTGTCATAAACAAACCACTGCCAGGAGCCGTCAGGATTGATGATCTTCTGGAGCGGCTGGCCGAGGCGATTGGCATAGGTATTTGGATTATAGACATAGGTGGTGGTTTTGGCCGCAGCGCCAGTGCCCGCGGTTTCCTGAGTCAGCGCCTCGCCCCAGTCAAACGCCTGGTAAGCGCGCTGGAGCCTCTGTTGGTCCGCGCCACCAGGCCGGCGCACTGTGGTGGTGACCGTCCGGGTGTACCCGCCGGTCTGGTTGGTGACCACCACCACCGCAGAGTCGTCCTCTCGAACTCCACCGGGATACCCCAGCTTCCAGCTTCCGGTGGACGCCGTGTGAACATAGTCGTAGGCTTTGACGCTGCCGCCTCGCGTTTCCGTGACCCGGACGCGATTATAGGTATTGGTGCTGGCATCCGGATTTTGGATTTTCCAACTCACAAACGGGCTGCCGGAGACCTCGTGGACTCCGTTGACCAGGGCGCCCACTTGTCCCGGAAGGTAGAAGCGCACTTCGTATGCGAAGGCGTCGAGGGTCACAATATCCGCCAGGGCCTGCGGCGCGTTCACCTGGCGAATCTGGCCGGGAACGGAGATAACCTCCACGTCCGGGCTGGCGGCGGCGTAGGACAGAGCGGCCGGCGAGAATAACCCCGTACTGGGAACGGCGGCCGAGGTCATCAGCCGGCCCGCCGAGGCGCCCATGACCGTTCTGCCCATGCTAAACTCAGCGGCATATCCTTCCCAGGAGTTGTCCTGACCCAGCCCGCCGCCACAACTGTCGCACCCAACCGGGGAACCGCCGGGCGGCAACGGCCCCGGGCCTCCCACCAAATCCCACTTTGGCACCTGGGTGATTTTGACGTTGGACACCCACATAATAACCGTGCCGCCCGAAGGACTGTTGTCCCAGGGCGGTATGGCGTCCTGCGAACTGGTGTACGCGGGCTCGAAGGGATTTCCAGTTCCACGAACAAAACTGGTGTTGCGACTGACGTCTCTTTGGCCGGTGGTTTGGTACCACGTGATCACGTCCCAGGTAACCTTGTAAGTGGTGTCGGGCTCGGAATCGGGAACGGCAAAGCGATAGACCATCTTCTGCAGAGCGCCGCTCCTGTGGGAGGCGTCAATGGATGAATAAGCGTAGGCGTCCGACCAATACCCGCTGCCGGCGGTCGCGGACCAGTCGGCCGGATAGGGCGGCATGAGCCCCAATATATTGTTCTTCAACTCTTCGTCGGTGTACTCCTGAGACAAATCCGCCGTGGTGGTGTTGGTGGATGCGTCGTCCGAAAATACGGACTCTTTGTGGGTAGGGGTCAGGGCCGTGAGCTCGCTAACCGAGTGGGTGATCCCGATGGGCAGTTGGACGCTGCGGGTGTCGTCATTGGTAATGTTGCGACTGAACGGTATGCCATAATCCGCTCCAAACTCGACAAGCTTCGAGATGGTGTGGTCCGTGCCAACCCAGTACCAACCGGGACCGCTGGGAACGAACTGCGCGCCCAGATCCTCGTCCTCGAAGCCGTAGGTGTATTCTGTGTAAACGTAACCGTAGCCACCGTCGGTTACGGCATACCGTTCCCGCGTGTCCTCGTCTTCGTGGTCCAGCGTCCACGTGCCCGCCCAGGAGTTGGTGTAATCACAGAGGGGCCCGAACACCAATTCGGTGTGCGTAACACTCCTGTCCTCGTCGTGATTGTTGAACCAGGAGCCCGGGCCTATCCATCCATACTGGGTGTAAACCGTGGTGTCATTGCTGCCGGAGGTGTGGGAATGCTGAGCGTAAGTCTCGTGGGTAACCTGCTGGTGATAAACGTGAATGCGCGGCAGGTCGAGATTGGTATATTCCAGAAAACTGGGACACTTGTCCAGGCTGCGGTACGCAAGCTTGTATTGAACAACGCCGTCATCGCAGGCGCCAAAGGCGACTGGCGGAAGCAGGAGGCCTATACCCAGCACGCCAGCCAACACCCACCCGAAATCAGGTCGAAGCCGGCGCAGCCATTGCCAGGGTGCGGAGATTACACGACGGTAACCGTGTTTCTTGAATAGTGCTTCAGGAGGTGCTTTCATAATCTAGACTCCAAGTCTGAGAGGTGCCCTAAGAACCTCTACTTGAGCGGCGTAAACACCTGCCCCCAGATGAGGAGCCGTTCCAACGCACGTCATCTCCGGGTGGCACGTTATGCCGTGGGTCGCGTGGAGGTTCACGAGTTGGTTTGGTAGGTTCAAACGCGAATGGCCGCCTCAAGGTTCCTTAGTGGTCTTCCGCGACAAACAGTGTCGCTTGCGAGCGTAGCGCGTCTGTCACTTCACAAGTTGTAAAGCCGCGGCGGCTTCGCACAATTACTTGTTCATCCAATTCAGCTAGGCATCTCTGCGGCAACCAGATGCTCAGTTGGGTGGATTTCAACTCGGTGATCACTTCGGCGGAGTTCCGAGCGTCAGTCATGGCCCAAACCTTGGGCTCCGCTCCTTCAATCCACACCGGTGACAGGCAGATCCTCTGTGCACCGAATTTTTCAATTTCGACGTGGAATGCCTGCATGACCTCCACGGAGATGTACAGCTTCATTGTAGGACGTATTTGGGGCATCCTCCCTCAGAGTCAGGTACCCAGACCACGGGCCTTGCTCCGCTCTTTCGGCACCAGTACTCACAGCGGTAACCCAGATCCTTTCCCATATAATGCTGATCCTCGAGCGGACAATATTCTTTCTCCCTTTTTGGACTGCACTTAACACAGTCGCCGATTGCCCTCACTCCCTGTTTAACCAATTGGATCAGTGCATCTCTACATGGCGGAATTGCCAGACAAATGGTCGTGGCGATAATAGCGCAGTCGGCCACAGTTACTGTGACTCCGGCGATTACGATGACGGCGGCCCTGCCATCCACGTCAACCCGTTGTACCGGGTCGTTGTGGGTGAAACCATAGAGGTTCCTTCCCCCGCTCTCTTGAAGCGGATCGGTGCTCAACCACCTTCCTGTGCTCGCATTATAATAACGATACCCGTAATAAAGCAGGTCTGTCTCGTCGTCTTGGTACTTGGTTGAGAACCGGAAGGGGTTGGCCTTGGCCATGGGGCCGGTGGCGCGGAGGAGTTCGCCGAAGGGGCTATATTCGTAGGTGGCGCAGTTGGTGCCGCCGGACAGGCTGACCAGGGCCATGACGTTTCCGTTGCCGTCGAAGGCCGCCGCGGAATAGCCGATAGCCGATGCGCCATTGCCGATGAAGAGGAGGCCGCCGACGCCTCCAGCGCCTTGGATGGTGCCGGAAAGGTCGCTGCCCCAAACGAAGGAGCGAATGAGGGCGTTGTTGGTGGCGTTTAACTCGGTCAGGAGGTTCCAGCCGTCGTAGAGGAACTTTACGTCGTTGGTCGGTGTTCCGCTCCAGTTGGTGTTGGGCCAGACCTGCTTGCGGATGCGGCGGCTTTGCCAGTCGTATTCGAACTTAAGCGAGATTTGCGGGCCAACGGCTGTGTTCGGAGTCAGCTTCACCAGCCGGTTTTCGGCGTCCCACGTATAGGTCCACCGGCCGTCATTGGTCAAATTGCCGTCGGCATCGTGATAGAAGAGCTCCTGCGTCTTTGGCACGAAGGCGTTGCCCGTGACAGCGCTCTGGCCGGTGGCGGCGACTGTAATGGATTGCCACACCGGGACAGAGCCGTTGCTGACGGACACTTCTTTTCGAAAGTATTCGCCTTTGCGGTAGGCGGCCTGGCTGTTGACGGTGACGGTGTTGGTGGCAAAGCTCAGACCCATCACGTCCACCGCGCCGGGAACGTCGCGGCTGGTGTACTGGTTCAGGCGGTTGGGCGTGTAGCCGGCATACCGAAGGTTGACTCCGTTCTCGTCACCACCAGCCTTCGTGAAGGTGCGGTTGCCGATGTCGTCAAAACCATACTCGAACTGCTGGCCCGCTACCGGCGTCTGGTCGGCCCAGTATTTGCGGCCGGAACGGACCTGGCCCAACGAGTCGTATTCGTACAACCAGTAACTGCCGTCGGCGAACGTGCTGCGGACGCGCTGGTTGGCGTTGTTGTAGACATAGCTGGAACCCACCGCGGATGACGCGGATGGCGCGGATTGAATCTGCGTGAGGCGATTGAGGTAATCGTGCTGCTTCGTGGTGGTCAGGCGCGTTGTGCCGGCCTGTTTGAAAACAACCTGGCTGATCAGGGCCGAGTTGGGAGCATAGGCATACGTCGCCGAGTAGGCCGTGGCCCCGGTATCGTCGGTGACGGTTTGGA
>Ga0302241_1000928_pt1 | contig 23523 bp, 19 predicted proteins | sample AAG_UR_Arg_MG_FD_193532 | JGI IMG/M metagenome (GOLD analysis project Ga0302241, IMG submission 193532) | Enriched activated sludge microbial communities from anaerobic digester in WTTP, New Holstein, Wisconsin, United States - AAG_UR_Arg | ecosystem: Engineered > Bioreactor > Anaerobic >... | reverse complement strand
AAGATTACTGGGAAGCTCATTATAATCTTGGAAATGTATATTATCAGAAAGAAGAACTTGAACTTGCTGTGGCAGAATGGCAGAAGACAGTTATGTTTAATGATAAATACTGGCAGGCTCATTATAATCTCGGGAATATCTACTTTTTTGAGCAATCCCAGGCAGAACCTGCTATTGTTTCCTGGCAGAAGGTGTCAACTCTAAATCCGAATTACTGGCAGGCTTTTTATAATCTTGGCGAGGCTTATTATTCACAGGATAAACTGGAACTTACTGTTATGGAATGGGAAAAAGTTATAAATCTTGAACCCAAACACTGGCAGGCACAACATAATCTCGGAAGTGTTTATTTCAAAATGGGTAAACTTGAAAAAGCCATAGCACAGTGGACAAAATCACTGGCTTTAATGATATTTAGCTTTTAGCTATTAGCTTTCAGCTTATGTTTAAAACTATCAGCAATCATCTTAAGTGAAAACTGAGGGCTGAAAGCTGATAGCTAATAATAATTTAACAAAAATTTAACATATAGTTATTTACTTTAGTGCTTTTTACTGGTAATGTATATTAGATAAATAATAGCTAAGGAGGCCTTAATAATATGTTTGGAGGATATATTTCTCAGGGTGTATTGCAGAGTAATCAACAAAAGACTGTCCAATCATCGCCGAATTTATTACGTAAGGTGGGTGATAGTAAAACCCCCGGAGATTCTGTTGTTTTTTCTGGTGTTGAGAGTGATGATATGATTTTCTGTATGAAAAAACCTGGTTTTCTAGAAGAAGCTAATAAGGAAATAAAAGAATCTTTAGAAACTCCAGTAGATACAGGTTTTATATTAAATACTCAAAAGACAGGTTCCATTAAAATAGAACATACTGAGGGATTAATAAGTGATGTTAGTAATCTATCAGTAAAGGTAGGGTTAGATTGTGATAAGAGTCATGGAATAACTACAGCCTTTTTATGTGGCAAAGAAGGAGAAATTCCTTCTGCTGAAGCTGCTATATTGACTGCTCAGACTATAATTGAACATGATTTAGCAGAGAAAGGCAAAGATAGATATACAACCCTCAAAGAGTGTCCCCAGAGCATAAAGATTATTTCAGTAACAGAAGGTTTTGATAACAGTATGGCTGATATTGTTGTTAAAAACGAGCCTATTTTTGTGGACAGCTAATAAGCTATCAGTGAGCTGATAGCTTATTAGCTAATTTATTTTATAAATTTTTCTAATTTATCTTTCAAGGAAGCTTGTTCCTGTGAAGGTTTTTCTTTTAGTTCCTCATATTTATTCTTTAGAATTTCCTTTAAGGAATCTGATTTTTCTTTATTTAAATATTCCTTAGCTTCTTCCTCTTTATCCATTTTAAGGCACAGTAAAAACATTTTTGCATACATATCTAAATTTAATTCACCAAAAGCTTTTCTTTGCGATTTTTTCTTGATTTTGTCTTTCATTTCCTCAAGAATTTTTATGGCATTTTTATAATGGTTATAAGACATTTTTAATTCTTTTGCATTATCTTCGTAAAGAATTCCAAGATTATAATTCCAGGTTTTCTCTTTATTTATATCCTTAATCTCTTTACAGACTTCTATTGCCTGCTTATAATATTCTTTGGCTTCTTCTACTTCTCCGAGTTTATAATAGGTATTGCCAAGATTTCCTAAAGTTGTGCCTGCCTGTCTTTTATCTTTTACTTCTTTACTTATATTTAGAGAATCAAGATAATAGTCTATAGCTTCTTCAAGATCACCGGATTCACTATATGCATTGGCAAGATTTCCAAGTCTATTTCCTTCACCTCGTTTATCTTTAATTTCTCTGCTTATATCAAGAGCCTGATTGTAGTATTCCATAGCTTCTTCCATCTCTTCTAATTTATAATAAGCATTACCGAGATTTCCGAGAGCAGTTCCTGCCTGTCTTATATCTTTTACTTCTTTACTTATATCGAGAGCAGCCAGATAATGTTCAATAGCTTCTTCTATATCACCAAATTCAATATAAATATTGCCCAGATTTCCACGTCTATTCCCTTCTCCACGGCGATCACCAGTTTTTTTACTTATTTCTAAAGCTTCTTTATAATATGACATGGCCTTATCCAGATCTCCCAGCCTGTAATAAGCATTTCCAAGATTCCCTGTAGCAGATCCTATCTGCCTGAGATCATTTATTTTTTTACAGTGTTCCAGTGCTTTATTGTAGTAATCTATAGCTTCTTCTATTTCTCCCAATCTGTAATATGAATTACCTATATTACCCAGAGCGACTCCTTTAAATTGTTCATTGTCGATTTTTTCTAAAAAAGACAGGGCATATTCTGATTGTTTTATTGATTCTTCATACATACCCATAATATTCTTTGTTGATGCCAGAGTCAAAGAACATTGAGCTATAAGTTCATCATCATTTATTTTATTTGCTAGTTCATATAGTAAAGTGGCAAATACGTGAGATTTATGAGGAATTTGTATTTTAAGCTTATTACTTAAAGCATTTATTTGCTTTATTGTTTCATTATCAGCCAGGGCAACTACGTCTTTAGATATTGTTTTTTCTATAACTTTATTCATAGATAGTTTTTTATCTATAACAAGATCAACCATTTTCATTAGAGCATCCAGGAGTTCCCCTTTTTCTATACTATCATCAACCTCCATTATATATTCCTCATCATCATTTTCAATTTTTTCATCTTTTGCTTCTTCTAAATCTTCTTCCTCAATTTCTTCCTCTTCCTCAATTTCTTCCTCTTCCTCAATTTCTTTCTCGTTTACTGTTTCTTCTTCCATTGCATCTGTATATTCTGTTTTAGAAATATTCTGTCGAATTTGAAGGTTATCCATAACTCTATTTAGATAGGATAGGGAACCAGCCAATTTTTGATTTCCCTGTTCAGCTGCATCTTTAATCTGGTTATCCAGTATAAAGAAAAATTTCTCATCAAATCTATCTCTGTGGTTTTGTATAGAAGTTATTAAAGCTCCGATACCTTTACATTTTTGAAGTTCCTGTATTAACTCAAGATATTCCTTTTCTTTTTTACTTGCCATATTTATTCTCCTTAAATTATTATTAGCCATCAGCTATCAGCTTTTATTCCTTAGCTAACCGGGTGACTGCTTATTGCTTTATAAAAATAGAAATTTCTATACTCTTAAATTATTTCAATCCAAATTAATTATTCGTGAAAACTTAATAACAATCCTGCTAGCTTTATAAATTATACAATCTTAGTTTTAGAAAAACCCTTGTCAAATTAGATTACTTGTGTTATATTATATTTGTATTAATAATTCTTTAACTCTATAAAAGAGTGGGAACCCCCACTCTTTCATAGTTTTATATATACCTGGATAGATTCGGTGGTTTTGTTATTCCTGGATTTTCAGGAATTGTGTGGAGGGGATTTTGCCTTTTGAAGGGGTCTGAGATTTGTAATAAACTGGAAGAGCAGTTATACCCCATTCTTGAAACTATGGGTTATGAACTTGTATATATTAATTTTTTAAAAGAGAACCGAAATTGGATTTTACGTATAAGTATAGATAAAATAGGTGGAGTAACCCTGAAGGATTGTGAGCTTGTTAGTCATGCTATAGATAGTAAAGTTGAGGAAATGGATTTAATTAAAAGGTCTTATTTATTAGAGGTCTGTTCACCTGGCCTTGATAGACCTTTAATAAAAGATATAGATTTTATGAGATTTCAGGGTAAAAAGATTAAGCTCAAAACTAAAGAACCGATTGAAAATAGAAAAAATTTTACTGGTTTAATAAGAGAATTCAAAGAAGGAATGTTAAAATTAGAATTAACTGATGGAGAAGGGATTTTTGTAATACCCGGAGATAAAATACAGAAGGCTAACCTGGTGATAGAAATTTGATTATATTTTTTTGATTACAGAGAGGAGGATCCCTGGTTTTATTAATCTAATAACCAGGAGGAAAAGGTTGAGCAACGAATTAATTAAGGCACTGGAGCAAATAGAAAAAGAAAAAGGTATTTCTAAACTAGTCCTTTTAGAAGCAATTAAAGATGCATTAACTTCAGCATTGAAGAGAAACTTTGGCAATACACAGAATTTCAATATAAATATTGATCATAGTACCGGACGTGTAAGTGTTCTGGCTAAAAAGAAAGTGGTAGATAAAGTAATAGATTTTCAGAGTGAGGTACTTTATAAGGATGCTTTGAAAAATTATCCTGATTGTAAGAAAGGTGATATGGTAGACGTTGAAATTACACCTTCCAATGTAGGAAGGATAGCTGCTCAGACTGCGAAACAGGTTATTGTCCAGAGGATAAGAGAAGCTGAAAGAGATTTATTATTTCATGAATTTCTGGACAGGAAAGGTGATATAGTAACCGGTGTTATACAAAAAATAGAACAGAATAAGATTTACGTTGATCTTGCAAAAATTGAAGCTGTACTGCCTCAGTCAGAACAGGTTGTTACAGAAAGATATCGACCGGGTGAAAGAATAAAAGCTTATATTATGGATGTTAAACTTACCAATAAAGGCCCTCAGGTAATCCTTTCGCGTTCCTATTCAGGATTTTTAAATCGCTTATTTGAATTAGAAGTGCCTGAAATATATGAAAAAATAGTTGAAATAAAAAGTACTGCAAGAGAACCTGGTTATCGTTCTAAGATAGCAGTTCATTCCGTCAATAAAGATGTTGATGCCGTTGGTTCCTGTGTGGGTTCAAGAGGTGCCAGGGTTCTTTCAGTAGTCCAGGAATTAAGAGGGGAAAAAATAGATATAGTTTTATGGGATAGTGATCCCATGGTTTTTATTGCAAATGCTCTTAATCCTGCGAAAGTCCTTTCAGTAGAACTTAATTCTGAAGATAATTCCGCTCTTGTAGTTGTTCCTGATAATCAACTTTCCCTTGCTATTGGTAAAGAAGGGCAGAATGCGCGATTAGGCGCCAAACTTACCGGATGGAAAATAGATATTAAAAATAAAAGTAATTATGATGAAGATAAATTAAAAAATAAAATTATAGATGAATTGATTACAAATCTTGTAGAAAGTTTTAAGCCTGTAACTGTTATGGCTGTTGAAGTTAAGGAGACAGAAAAGACCTTTCTTTTTACAATACCTTTTGAGGATTATATTACTGCAATCCAAAAGAAAAATGAGATTTCTATAAGTGAAAATTATTCTGACTGGTCTATTAAGGTTCAACCACCGCTGAAAACCGGTGACTTTCCTATGGATAAAGTAGCCGAATTTCTTATGAATATTTTTACTCCTATTTCTATTATATCTTTAGAGCTAGATAATAAAGAAAAAAGGCTATTAGTCGGGATATCTTCTGAAAACAGGGATGAAGCTTTAAAAAAGCAGGAAATGTATGAATATTTATCCGAATTGGGAGAGTGGAAAATCTTAATAGAATCTGTATTAGAGAAAGAGGAAAAGCAAATTTCTGAGGAGGATATTATAAAAAATTTGATTGATTTTATTTCTCCTATTCCTATAATATCTCTGGAAATAGAAGAAGGGAAACAGGATATTGTGATTTTTGTATCTGAAGAAGACTTGACAAGTGCCTGTGAAAAAATAAAGAAAGCTCAATTTCCATCTTTTATGCGTAACTGGCATATAAATATTGAGTCTTTTAAGGTTTAATTTATACAAGTGGAAAGCTGGAGGGAATATTGTGGCAGAGAAAACAAGAGTATACCAATTAGCAAAAGACCTTAATATTACAAGTAAAGAATTAATTGCAATTCTACAGGAATTAAATATTGAAGTTAAAAGCCATATGAGTTCTCTGGATTTTGGTGTTTCAGATCTTGTTTTGGATTATTTAACAGGGGAAGATAAAGAAAATATTCAGAGAGAAAAGGTTATTGTGCCTCATAATGAAGATGAGTTAGATGTTGCTTTAAAGAAAGATAAGAAATCTAAAAGTGATGTGGAAATTGTTAGTGATGTTTTAGAAGAAGAGGAAGATTATCAGGGTAAAAGAAAAGTTAAAGAGGATAAAAAGAAAAAGAAAAAGAAATGGGAAGGTGAATTATTTGATCCTTTACTGGTTGTAGATAAACCAAAACTCCTTAAAAGGAGGAAGAAACAGGATAAAAGTGATGCATTAATAACAGATGACATGCCGATTCTTCTGAAAAAGATACAGGTAATAGAACCTATATCAGTTAAAGAGCTTGCAGAGAGAATGGGAGTTCCTGTTAACGAATTGATTAAACAGTTTATTAAAATGAAATTAATGGTAAGTTTAAACCAGCTGGTAAGTGCAGAGAATGCAAAGAAAGCCGGTGAATACTTTGGTATTGATGTTGAACTGGTTGATGCTTATTCAGATGAAATTTTTTCTGAGTTAAGTGATGAACCATCACTTTTATTACCACGTCCTCCTGTTGTTACTGTTATGGGGCATGTAGATCATGGTAAGACATCTTTACTGGATGTCATCAGGCAGACCAATGTTTCTGCAACAGAAGCCGGAGGTATTACACAATCTATAGGTGCTTATCAGGTGAAAGTAAATGATAAGTTTATAACCTTTATTGACACACCGGGTCATGAAGCATTTACTCAGATGAGAGCCAGAGGAGCCAATATTACTGATATTGTTATTCTGGTAGTAGCGGCAGATGACGGTGTTATGCCGCAGACTCTGGAGGCTATCAGTCATGCAAGAGCTGCCAAATCTTCATCTAATATACCAATTATTGTTGCCATAAATAAGATAGATAAGCCTCAGGCTAATCCGGATCGGGTTAAACAACAGTTATCTGAAGTGGGTCTACAACCTGAAGAGTGGGGTGGAGATACTATTACTGTTTTAGTTTCAGCAAGGACTAAAGAAGGCATATCTAATTTGCTGGATATGATATTACTTCAGTCTGAAATGTTAGAATTAAAGGCCAATCCAGATAGAAAAGCCCGTGGTGTAATTATAGAGGCAAAATTAGACAAGCAACGGGGCCCCCTGGCTACTGTCCTGGTTCAGAATGGAACCCTCAGAGAAGGGGATGCTGTTATAGCCAATCTTGTTTATGGTAAGATCAGGGCTATGATTGATTACCAGGGAGAAAGGTTAAAAGAAGCTTTACCTGCTACACCGGTAGAAATCATTGGTCTTTCTGATGTTCCTCATGCAGGGGATGAGTTGTTTGTCTGTGATAGTGATAGAAAAGCAAAACAGATAGGCACAGTAAGATCTGAGAAATTCAGAGAAGAAAAATTAAAAACAGTGCATCGTATAACTCTTAATGACCTTTTTAAACAGCTTAAAGAAGGCCAGATAAAAGAACTTAATGTAATAATTAAAGGAGATACTCAGGGTTCAGTTGAAGCTATGACACAGGCACTTAATAAGCTGAGTACTGATGAAGTGAAAGTAAATGTTATACATGGAGGCGTAGGCACAGTTAATGAAAGTGATATTATGTTAGCTTCTGCTTCCAATGCTATAATCATAGGATTTAATATAAGAGCTGATACTAACATACTTAAACTGGCTGATAATGAAAAGTTAGACATCAGGTTTTATAGAATAATATATCAGGCTATTGATGATATAAAATCTGCCATGGCAGGACTTCTTGAACCTGAATATAAAGAGGTGAGTCTTGGTAAAGCAGAAATAAGAGCTACTTTTAATGTTTCCAGAGTGGGTGTTATTGGAGGAGCCTATGTTTTTGAAGGAAAAATCACCAGAAGTGCTGATGTGAGAGTTTTAAGAGATAATGTAATAATATATGAGGGAAAAATTTCATCTCTTAAACGTTTTAAAGATGATGTAAGAGAAGTTTTTTCAGGGTATGAATGTGGTATAGGTATAGAAAAATTTAATGGTTTATGTCCTAAAGATATAATTGAAGCTTATGAATTACAACCAATAATGAGAGAAATCTGAGGATTTTCAATGAGAAGTTTCAATAGGACTGATAGACTCAACAAACTTATAAAAGAAGAGTTAAGTCTCATAATTCAGCGTCTGAAGGACCCCAGAATTGGATTTCTGACTATTCTGGACGTAGAAGTAACAAAAGATATCAGTCTGGCCAGAATTTATGTTACTGTCTATGGAGATTCCTCTACAAGAACTAAAACAATGGAAGCTCTTGAAAATGCTACTGGATTTATTAGAGGGGAATTAGCTAATCAAATACGTATTAGAGCAATTCCTGAGTTGAGATTTATATATGATGAATCTGAAGAAGTAAGAGAGCGTATTGAAACAATTCTTAAGAGTGTCAAATCGTGAGACGTGAGACGTGAAAATTAATTCGACTAATAAGTAGCTATTTAGTAGAAGGTGAATTAAGTGTCTCAGAGCTTTTATTCCAGAGAAAATTTCAATCTGGGATCAAAACATTTTATTATTGAACCATTGAGACAGCGTTTTTTAGAACAGAGACTGAGAACTGTTTTTGAAAGTTTTGGTTTTAGAGAAATTACTACCCCTACTATAGAACTTGGTAATAGCTATTCAAATTGTGATTTTGGTAATACGGGAAGTATATATCATTTTACTGATAAATCCGGACATGTTATGTTTTTGCGCCCCGATCTTACTACATCTATTGCCAAGCTTGTAGCCACTCACTTTCGTTTTCTTGAAAAACCTATTCGTCTCTATTATATTGCAAATTCCTTTCTTTCTGATAAGGATTATATGGAGAGAGAGTTTTATCATGCGGGTGCAGAGATAATAGGGTCCAATACCAGGGAAGCAGATGTGGAAATGATGATTATGGCTATAGAAGCTCTGCAAAAAATAGGTATTACTGAATTTAAAATGGATATAGGACATGTTGCCTTCTGGGAATATATTTTTAGAGAAGCAGAGTTTAAAGTTGATAAAATCATAACTTTATATAATTTACTTCGTAATAAAAATTTTACTTCCTTTATTAAAGAAGCGACTTTACTCTCTATACCGGATGATTTGAGAGAAGTTATAAATAATGCTCCTTTTTTGCGAGGTAAATTTGATTTATTAAATTCTCTGGGAAAAATTTCAAAATATAAAGAAATGAATATTTTGCTTGATTCTATTACAGATACCTGCACAGTTCTGGATGAATACGGAGTGGGAGACTATTTTACCCTCGATTTTTCTCTGGTAGGAGATCTGGGATATTATTCAGGATATATATTTGAGTTTTATACGAAAGATATGGGTAGTCCTGTAGGCAGTGGCGGTAGATATGATTGTTTACTGGGACACTTTGGATATGAATGTCCTGCTACCGGTTTTTCTATAAATATAGGAAAGATTATTAAAGCACTCGAAAAGAAACAGTCTCTTACTATGGCAGGGGAAATACCAGATTTTTTTATAACAAAAACACATTATTCTCCTAAAATACTATTTAAGGTTGCCAGGGAATTAAGAAGAAAAGGATTTCTGGTTGAAATGGAGATAACTGAAAAAACTTTAGATGAATCTCTTAATTACGCCAGGAAGAGAGATATAAAAAGTGTTATAATTCTTGGAACCAATGAAAAGAATGAAATACAGATTCTATTAAAGAATATGGAAACAGATGATGATACAATAATTGATTTTGACGAGTTTTTACTTTAGAGGAGATAATTCTATGAAACCCCTTTCTATTGCTCTACCTACAGGAAAACTACTTTCTCCTTCTATAGAATTTTTGAATGCTATTGGAATAAACTGTGATTCATTGATTATTGATGATCGTCGCAGGATATATTTTGATAATAAACATAAATATAAGTTAATCTTATTAGATCCATTTGATATACCGGTTTATATTGAACATGGTGCTGCAGATCTTGGTATAGTGACTAAAGATGTTTTATTGGAGAGAAATAGAACTGTTCTGGAGTTACTTGAATTAGATTATGGTCGGGGAAAGCTTGTTCTTGCACGTTCAGAAAATAATAATTTTAGCACCCTGGGAGATATATATTGTTATTCCGCAGTAGCTACTAACTATCCGAATATTGCTTTCAGGTATTTTTCAAAACGTGGAATACCTATTGAGATAATTAAAGTATCTCCCCCGGTTGAAGTAGCTCTTGAAAGTGGGCTTGCAGATTTAATGCTTACCTGCTTTTTAGAGAATTTACCTGATAAAGAAATAATAGAAATAGATGAAATCGCTATTATACCCTGTCTTATAATAGCCAATAGAGTGAGTTTTAAGAACTTTTTCAACCAGATTTATTATTTAATTCAACGTATGAAAGAATTAATTGCAAATCGTGGAGCTTTAAATTTAAACCCGGATATTTAATATAGGAATTATAAAGTAATTTATACCAGCGGTTTTGACTAACTATGAAAAAATTTTCCTCCAGAAAAGAGGAATCTTTTTCCCCATTAGACAACTTATCAAGGTGGAGGAAGAAAGTTATGAATTCAGAGGAAATAATTTATTTAAAACTTTCCAGTCTGAGAAGACGTTGGAAATTATTTGAGTCTTTACGTTTGTCTCTGGAGGGTTTTTTTCTCGGAGTTATTATTTCAATGTCCCTCCTGGTTACAGGTAAATTTTTCTATATTTATATTGCTTATGAGCTTTTATTTGTGGTGCCTTTAGTTACTTTATTTATTTTTTTCTTTATAGGAATTACCAGAAGAATGCTTTTGAGAGATATGGCATTTTTACTTGACTTTAGAGCAGGTTTTGAAGAGAGAATAGGTACAGCCCTGGAAATGATTGAAGGTAAAGTTTCTTCTCCTATGATTACAGCTCTTATAGAAGATGCATCGGGGTTTGTCAGTAAAATCGACCCTTCTGAAATAATAACCTTTCAATTTCCAATTAAAATAGTTATAGTAATGACTTCTATTTTATTATTACTTACAGGTATATTTTTTATACCTTATAATTTTAAAGAAGAGTCTTCCAGAGAATTTAAAGCTTTACTCGGTAAAGAGGGTAAAGAATTAGAAGATTACAGTGAAGAAATAAAGAAATTTAATTATAGAGGGGATATTAAGCTATCAAAAGAAATAGAAAAGGATTTCAAGGAACTTTCCAGGAAACTTCAAAAAGGAGATTTAAATAAAAAAGAAGCTCTTTTAGAGCTTGCAAGTCTGGAACAGAAATTGAAAGATAAAGAAAAAACTTTGAAAAATAGTAATTTGAATATTAAAGAAGCTATTTCAGGAAAATTGAGTAAAAGCCTGGAAGATATATCAAAGGAACTTTCAAAAAAAACTAAAAATGACTCTCTTTCTGATAAAGAAAAGTCTGAAGTAGCAAAGAAACTGGATGAACTTTTAAAAAATATGTCAGAGGGTAACTCCCTTAAAAAAGATATGGAAGAACTTTCGAGAGCATTGAAATCCGGAAATTCTCAGGAAATACATCAGGCCATGGAAAAATTATCTGAGAGTATAAAGAAGAATGAGAGCCAGCTTATGGAGGAAAGCCTTTCAAAACTTAAAGAATGTGAAAAAGAAATATCAGGTTTTCAGTGAAAGAGCAGTAATTCTTCCAGTCTGGAAGGAGAATTTAGTGAATTTAGATTTGAAGATAAATTTCCTCTTAATCCAACAGATGTGCCGGTAAAAGAATGTCAGGGTAAAAATGGGAAGTCCAGAGATTTTGGTGTGGGAAGTACAAATGAAGAACAGAAAGGTAGTCAAATTGAGGCAAAACCTGTTTATGAGAGACAGGGAGATAATAAATCTGATAAAACAGAGATATTTGTAAATGTTTATACAGAAGAAAGAGTTGCCACAAATCAGAGTGATACCATGGTGAGCGGTAAAAGAGGTGAAGGGAAAACTTTCTTAAGTGAGCCAGTTAAAGGTGCTCCAATAGAAGGGGAAGGTACCTATAAACCTTATGAAGAAATCTATCAGCAATATAAAGAAAATTCTGAGAAAACTCTTAATAAAGAAAAAATTCCTAAAGGTTATAAAGCTATAGTAAGGCAATATTTTGAAGAGATAGAACCTGGTAAATTAAATAATAATGGTGAAGAAGTCAATGAACCATAATATTGAAGACAGGGTTTTAGATTTTAAAGAATCCATACAAACTTTATCTGAAGAAATAAATAAATTAATAGTGGGCAATTCAGAGATAGTTCAGGGGGTTATACTCTGTTTACTGGCCCGGGGACATGCTCTTCTGGAGGGTGTGCCGGGGCTTGGCAAGACTTTACTTGTTAAAACACTGAGTCAGTCACTGGATGTTTCTTTTTCTCGTATACAATTTACACCTGATCTTATGCCTGCTGATATAATTGGAACAAATATGGTAGTTGAAGAACCGGGAGGAAGAAGATATTTTGAATTTCATAAGGGACCAATTTTTGCTAATATAATACTGGCAGATGAGATTAACAGGGCTACTCCAAAGACACAATCTGCTTTACTTGAGGCTATGCAGGAGAAAACTGTGACTTATACTGGAATAAAACATTCACTTCCAGAACCATTTTTAGTTCTGGCAACACAGAATCCTATAGAGATGGAGGGAACTTATCCTCTACCTGAGGCACAACTGGATCGTTTTCTTTTTAAATTACTGGTTAAATACCCCACTCTGGATGAGTTATTGGAAATAATGAGAAGAACTACCGGTAAAGAAGTTGACCCTCCGAATAAAATACTGGAGAGTAGTGATATACTGAATATGAGAAAACTGGTTAGAGATGTTCCTATATCTTCAAAGGTTGAAAATTATGTTGCCCGTTTAATTCTTGCCACTCATCCAGAAAGTCCTTTTGCCTGTGAAAAAATAAATAAGTATGTCCTTTATGGCTCAAGTCCAAGAGGTGCTCAGGCCATAATTCTTGCTTCAAAAATTAGAGCTCTTTTAGAGAACAGGTATAATGTAAGTTTTTCTGATGTGAAGTCTGTGGCTCATCCGGCATTGCGTCACAGGATAATATTGAATTTTGAGGGACAGGCTGAAGGTATAAAAACAGATACCTTAATTGATGAAATACTTTTAAAGGTTTTAGAAAGTGAGTAGATTCGTAAAACGTGAAAGGTGAAACGATTATTACTTGTCTCACGTCTCACGTTTATATGAAACATAAATTTAATGAGAAAAGTAGTTGTATTTATTCTATTATTCTTTTTAATTCTGTTATCTCTGCCTCTATCCCACTCTATAGCTCAGAATACACAGGTTGAACTTCTACTAAATCCCAATATTACTATGGAATTATATCCGGGCTTTGAAGAATATTATAAAACTTATAACTGGTTCTGTGTGACTCTTATGGTTACAAACAGTGGGCCTTATTTTAAGGGTGAACTGGTTGTAAAGAATTTTAATTATAATAATGAGTATACTACATCTATGAGGAAATATATCGAATTACCTACAAATACTCTCAAAAAATTTCAAATTTATTTATCCCCTGATTTTACACATTCCTGGCGAGCTGATTTTTCTGTTGAACTGGTAGATATGTCAGGGAAACTCTTCTTTTCTACAAAGAAGAGTGTTAAGCTCATAGATAAAAGTCAGACCCTGGTATTGGTTCTTTCGAAAGATAAAGGCGGATTAAATTATCTGACCGGTCCCCAGACAAATCTATGGCCTAATAGTAATCTTTTGATTTTATATCCGGACATAACATGTTTACCAGATAGATGGATAGGTTATGATGGAGTAGATATTATAATAATAAATAATTTTTCCCTGCTGGATTCCCTTGATTCTGTTCAACAAAAAGCACTGGAGGAATGGTTAAATATGGGTGGTAAATTATTAATTTCTTCCAGTGGAAATCCAATAGAATTTTCTAATACCTTTTTAGACAAAGTACTGCCATTGGAGTTTAAATCCAATATTATTTTGCCGAAATTAAATTCTTTTAAAAAATATAGTGGTCATTCTATAAATATAGATTTGCCCGGAATTTCTGTGGTTCAATCCTCTATTAAACCGGAAGTATATGCAAAAATTTTGCTTCAGGAGGATAATATCCCCCTTATAACGACTTCTTATGCAGGAAATGGGAAAATTACATATCTTGCTTTTGATATATCAAAAGAGCCTTTTAAGAACTGGGATAATAAAATGAAATTCTGGGCTAAAATTCTGAGGGATCTTTATTTTGATTCTATTCTGCCTGTTAAATTAACTGCCGAGGAAGGAAATCATATTTTATATGATATTCCTTCGTTAAAACCTCCTTCTTTCAGTTTTCTGGGGATTTATTTATTCATTTATATAATATGTATAGGTCCTATGAATTATTTTATTCTTAAAAGATTTGATAAAAGAGAATTTACCATAATTACTATTCCTGTTATGATATTTTTCTTTAGTATGGGAACTTATTTAATAGGTTATACTTCAAAAGGTGGTTCTATTATACAGAGAGAGATTTCCATAGTAAAACTAAATGAGGCATCTTCTTTTGCTAATATAGATACATTTATAAGTTTATTTTCTCCCAATAAAAGTAATTATAAGATAGATTTTCAAAAAAGTAATATCTGGCCCGAAAATATAACTCCTACTTCCTATGATTATCCTCTTTATACAATCCTTAAAGAAGGAGAAAAGAATTCTATTGAAAATATTAATTTGAATATGTGGTCTATAGGGACTTTTAGAGCATTTTCTGGTAGATCTTTGGCAGATGGATTTTATGTAAATAATCTTGAAATTAATATAGATAATAAAACTGGAGATATAATAGATTTAAAGGGAACAATTATTAATAAAACCGGAAAAAATTTAGAAGACTTATGTTTAATCTATAATTCATCTCAGATAGCTTATATAGGAAAAATTAAGAAGGAAATAAATAATTTTCAGGTTAATTTTAATTCCAGAGTATTAAATGGCATAGAGTTAACAAACTATTGGTCTGATAAATGCAATTTAAAAGAAGATAAAATTCAGGATAAATTAAAAAAGAATCTTTCAGGTAAAGTTATGGAAAGTTTATTTGCAAAGCAATCTCATGGTCTGATACTTTTAGGATGGAATGAAGAACCTTTGGAAGATATAAATATTAACCGGGTAGCTAAAAAAGAGGTACTCAATTTATTTCTGATTAATATTTTAATAAAGGATCATGTAAAATGATAGAGATAAAGAATTTAACAAAGATGTATAATGGCTTTAGAGCAGTTAATGATATGTCTTTATCTTTACAACCTGGAGATGCTTTTGGTTTTATAGGTCCCAATGGTGCAGGAAAGACAACTACTATAAAGATACTTGCTACTCTACTTGAACCTACAGAGGGAGATGCTTTTATCTGTGGCTATTCAGTAAGGAATAATTCAAGAAAAATCAGAGAAGTAATGGGTTATATGCCGGATTTTTTTGGTATATATGATCAGGTTAAAACCTGGGAATATCTGAATTTTTTTGCATCTGCTTATAAGGTACCAGGACACAGGAGAAAAGCTGTTATAACCGATGTTTTAGAACTTACAGATCTTTATAATAAGAGGAATGACTATGTGGATAATTTGTCACGAGGAATGAAACAAAGACTCTGTCTTGCAAGAGTTTTAATTCATGACCCACAGGTGCTTCTCTTGGATGAACCTGCATCAGGACTCGACCCCAGAGCCAGAATAGAAATGAGAGCTTTACTTAAAGAACTCAGAACTATGGGTAAAACTGTTTTTGTATCCTCTCATATACTTACAGAACTTTCAGATTTTGTAAATAAGATTGGTATTATAGAAGCAGGTCAATTGCTTGCTTTTGGCGAAGTTGATATGATATTAAAACAACTTACTGTTACCAGGATATTTAAAATAAATATTTTAAATGCTTATGACAGGGCAAAAGAATTGCTTGAGAAGGTTTCTCATATCAATCGTGTTGAAGTGAAAGAGAATATAATTCAATTTGAATTCAGAGGAACAGATGAAGAACTTGCTGAACTTATAAAAACTCTTGTCATAGAAGGTATAAAAGTTGTAGGTCTTCAGGAACAGAAGGCCGATCTCGAAAGTGTATTTATGAAAATCACCCAGGGAGTTGTGTCGTGAAAAGATATGAAAACCCTATTTTTACTACAGTAATATGTCGTTCTTTGAGAAGTAGAAGGGTATTTATGGAGACCTTTTATCTTCTGGTTCTTAACCCTTCTTTTACATATCTGTTTTTTCTTTTTAATGTTTTTGCCTTCAGTGGTTTGATTAACATAGCAATCACTGGCAGGTCTGATTTGACTGATTTATTGCCTCCTATGTCAGCTTTTTATTCTGTAATTATATTGGTTTCATTATTTTTATTCATACTTTTTTCCTGTGATCTTCCACGTAAAAAATATGACAGGTGGTTTAAACAATTATTTTATGCAGATACAGAATTATTATATTTTTTATTATCCTTTTTTGTGGACGGTAAATAAATTGTATTTATCATGAAAAATATGCTGAAAAGATTAATTCTACTAATAGCAAAATATATCTGGGAAAATCCTATTTTTACAACTGAATTAAGCCGCAGGCTTAGAAATAATAAAATTTTTATCATACAGATTATTTATCTGTCTATACTATCTGTTATCTTTTATGCTATCTGGGTTGATCATACTTCTTATAATTATTATGATCCCTCTCGAGTAAGTTATATTATGTTCAAAGTAGCTTTATTTGTACTCTCCATTTTGATGGCATTAATTTGTCCTGCCTTTACCTGCAGTGATATTTCCTCTGAAATTGAAAAGAAAACCTTTGATTTACTTATAACATCCCTTCTTGATCCGGCTGAAATAGTAGCAGGAAAATTAAACTCTACAGTTGTATTTTTAGCTTTACTCTTATTTTCTTCCATACCTATAACTTCTTCCATATTTTTGTTTGGAGGAATATCCTATGTAGATTTATTAATGGGTTATTTGTTTATTTTGTTTATAACTGTAATGCTTTGTATGATTGGTCTTTTTATTTCAGCCCGAACCAGAAATACCAACATATCTATAGGATTGACCTATAGTTGTACCTTTGTAATGTTTATATTTACAATGATTCTTTTAGAAGAAACTTCTTCTTTCTCTTTTTTTACAGATTCTATAGATTTTTATATAGTCAAAATACCTTTCAGTCTTGTATTTTTTCTTGAGTTTCTCTATGTTTTTTTATTACTTTTTCTTTCAACTGCTTCTTTGATAGAGAGACCTTTACAGGGAAAAAGTCTTGCAAGGATAAGGAAGTTATTCAGTTTATTTTATATAATGAATGTTTTTCTTTTGATTCTGTTGTTTTGTGCTCATAGTAATCTGTCGGCAAATGTCTGGACTCTGGTCGGATTTTTTCATATGTTTCTATTTTTCTTATTAATTTTATTTCCTTTTTTTATATGGAATCCAGATTTATCATGTGTTTATAAGAAGTACCATAGAATAGAAGCTATATTCTGGACAAATAATCGCTTTTCTTCTTTTTTTATACCTTTTTTAGCTATACCAGGATTAATAATAGCAAATGTTGTATTCCTATATTTTTATAGTGGAAGTAATCTGTCTCAGATGATAAGTGCTTCAGGAGTAGTACTTATTTTTATTTATGCTATGGCTGTTCTGGGTAAATGGATATCAACTTTTATGGAAAAAGAAGAACATTTTATGTTTACTATTCTGGGTTTATCCTGGGGTTCTTTTATTATATCCGGTATTGTAAGAAGGATAAATTATACTCTCAGAACATCCTTACTGGAGGATTTACTAGATCCATTTGTGGCCATTGAAAATATATGGAAGGGTTCAGGTCTTAACCCTTTGTATTTGGTATTGTTTTATTGTGGACTTGCTTTATTATGTCATATTTTAATATATAAAAAGTGGCCCTTCTGGAAGAAATGAATTAAGCGTTAATTTCTCTAAACCCTAAAAATTATTTTTTACCATTTAAGTTCATTTTCTAATAGTTCTATACATTTTTTGATGTCTAAATCCCTCAGGTTATCACTATTATCATAGGAACAGTTTTGTATGACTTCCTGGGGATAGGCTAAAAAAGTTTCCTGTGAAATTTTATCTGCTTTTTCAAAAGCTCTTTGTGCTTGTGTTTCTTTCCCGAGTTTTATATATATAGCACCTAACTTTTCATAGACTTCTTCATAGTTTTCTTCTATTTCAATAAACTTTTCATAAAAATGACATGCTTTTTCCAACTCACCTCTGGCTTCATATATAATACCCAGAGTATAATAAGCCTGTGTCATAGATGGGTCAAGATTAAGAGCATATTCGCAACATAAGAGGGCTTTATTTAAATCTCCCTGTTCTGCAAAGGCCATACTGAGTGTATTATGAGCCGGAGCAAAATCAGGCTCACAGGTTATTGATTTTTCGAGCATTTCTATGGCACAAGCTATTTCTCCAAGCTCTATATAAGTTAAACCTATATTAAAATATAGCATGTAATTCTCAGGATTTTTATTTATTATATGGTCATATTCTTTATGTAATGTATCTAAATCTTTCTGTATCCGATAAAGTTTACCCAGACTTAACATAGCCTGGAAATCATCAGGTTCCATAATAAGTGTTGTTCTGAGGTATTCTATAGCCAGATAAGTATTCCCCATTGCTCTATATGCTTCTGCTATATTATAGTATATACATGAATTATTTGGAGCAAATTTAAGAGCCTTTTTATATTCTTCTATAGAAAGTTCATATTTCCCCTCATGATAATATGCCAGTCCCAGGTTATTATGAGCAAACTCCGGTGTAGTATAGGAAGGATTGGAAAGAGCCTTTTTATATTCCTCAATTGCAAGGTTTATATTTCCCTGATTATAATAAGCAAGACCCAGGTTATTATGAATATATGCAACTTCTGGTTCAAGTTTAATAACTTCTTTATATTCTTCTATTGCATATGTTAGTTTTCCCTGTTTTTCATAGGTTAGCCCCAGACATATATGAGGATGGGGATCTTTTTTATCTATAGTTATAGCTTTTTTAAATTCCAGAATAGCCTCTTCAAGTTTGTTTTGATGTATATATATTTTACCAAGCTGTATATGAACTGTTGAAAAGCCTATATGATTTGGTATTAATTCCAGTATTTTTTTATTTTTTCCTATGGCTATTTTATATTTTTTTATTGCAAGGTCAAGTTCTCCTTTTCTATGATAAGAGAAACCAATAAAAAAATTACAGAGACCTGCCATAAAATGATATAACCCTATTAAGACTTTAATAATTTTTATGAACAGTTTCACTTGTTACTCCTGGAAGTTCAGATAACTGAGTTTTTTATTTTATCATAATAGTTTTATATGGTCAATAAAAAGAGGAATTTTTCTCTAAAATTTAACAATTTTTAAATAATTTAAATATAATTGAGTTTGCTATTTACTTTTTTTGATATGTAGTGATATAAGGAATGTGTATAGTTCAAGTTTTATTAAAAATCAAAATATAGTTAACCGCATAATAATTTGTGATTTTAACTATCTTGATAAAAAACGAATAAATTTTATTGAGATAAAATGTTGCAGAAAATTATGCTTTCAACTATAACTTTAGGAGGTATTTAAATGTATATCGGCGGTTATGGTTCACAGGCTATGCAACTTAGTGTGATGCATCAGTTACATGGAGGTCATTCTTCTGTAGGTAGTCATTATCAGCAGCAGATGCAGATTCGGCAGTTGCAACAGCAGGTTCAGCAGCTTCAGATGCAGATGCAGATGATGCAGATGATGATGATGATGAGAGGGATGGCAGGCGGATGTTGTGGTATGGGTTCGCCTTATATGATGAATCCAATGATGAATATGGGTGGAGGCATTCCCGGTATGAACCAGTTAGTATATGGAGGCGGAATGATGCCCGGAATGATGCCCGGAATGATGCCCGGAATGATGCCCGGAATGTATCCGAGTTATGCACCAGGGATGGAACCTATGTATGGTGGAGGACAGTATCCTCAGTCTGATCAATTAATTCAGGGTATGTCAAATCTCGGTGGAGGTATTGGTTCAGTTGTGGGTGGTATGAGTGGTGCTATGACTGGAGCTGCTCTTGGAACATGTATTTTCCCTGGCGTGGGAACAGTTATTGGAGGCATACTGGGTGGTATTGCCGGTAGTACAGTAGGTAAATTTATTGGCGGTGCTCTGGGGTCAGTAGTAGGTGGAATTGCCAGTGGTATAAAGAATATATTCAGAGGGTGGTAGTTGAATTACTGAATTACTGAAGTAATTATATATTTAGGACGAACAACCTTGTTGTTCGTCTTTTGTTTTTCCAGGAATAGGTTGTTGACAAGGAAAAACTCTTGAAGTATAATATGAAACTTGAATAGAAATCTTTTAATCAGGGAAATTATAGTATTTAGAAGAGGTTTGTTTAGAAAATTTATTAAATAAATTATATGAGTGATTTATTGTACTGGTTAGCCTTAAGGAATGTATCTAATCTCGGTATACAGAAAAGTAGAATATTACTGGAAGTTTTCCTCACTCCTCAGAAGATCTTCGAAGCATCCCCTTCTGATTTAAAAGCTATAAAAGGTATTGGTGATGTTATAGTAAGGTCTTTAGGTGAAAAAGAAAGACTTATCTCAGAAGCTGAGAGAGAATTAATCAGGCTTAAGGAGAGAGAAATTTCTATAATAACCCTCTTAGATCCTTTTTATCCGGAGTTATTAAAGGAAATTTCAGACCCTCCTCTTGTATTGTTTCTAAAGGGGAGTTTTTCATCTCAGGATAAGAATTCTATAGCAGTTATAGGCACCAGAACTCCTGATTATTATGGAAGGACTGTGGCTTCTCAGTTATGCAGTAAAATTATAGCCTGTAATTTTACTATAGTAAGCGGTATGGCTCGTGGTATAGATACGATAGCCCACAGAACAGCTATAAAGAGTGGAGGAAGAACTATAGCTGTTATGGGGTGTGGTCTGGATATAGCCTATCCGCCTGAAAATTTAAAACTTATGGAGGATATTTCCGTTCATGGAGCAGTAATTTCGGAATTTCCTCTGGGGACAGAACCTCAGTCCTGTAATTTCCCGAAACGAAACAGGATTATCAGTGGTTTATCCAGAGGAGTTCTTGTTGTTCAGGCCCGGGAAAAAAGCGGTACAATTCATACTGTGAACGCGGCTTTAGAACAGGGGAGAGAGGTATATGCTGTACCGGGTCCCATAGATAAGGAACTCAGTAGAGGTACTAATTATCTTATTAAAGAAGGGGCGAAACTGGTTGAGGATATTCAGGATATTATGGAAGAATTAGTTTTATCTACAGATGTACCTTCTGGAGAGAAATCGGTAATTCCGGAGATGGCCGGATCTGAAAAGGAAATTTATTCTTTTATATCTATGGAACCGATTCATATTGATGAAATTATAAGAAAAACTTCTATGGATACGGGTAAAGTTCTGGGTATTTTAAGTATCCTTGAAGTACATGGCTTAATCAGAAGAATAGAAGGAAATTTTTTTGTTAGATTCTGATAAAAATCTTATGTATTCGGAGGAATTATGAGTAAATCTCTAATTATAGTTGAATCACCTGCAAAAGCCAGGACTTTAAAGAAATTTTTGGGTAATAAATATACAGTGAAAGCATCTATGGGACATGTTAGAGATTTGCCTAAAAGTAAGCTCGGTGTTGATATAGAAAATGCTTTTGCTCCACAGTATATAACAATAAAAGGTAAGGGAAAAATTATTAAAGAACTTAAATCTGCAGTACAGAAATCTGACAGGGTTTATCTCGCCTCTGATCCGGACAGAGAAGGAGAAGCTATTGCCTGGCATCTGATACAATCTCTAAATATAACTTCCCCTGAAAGAATAGAACTTCATGAGATTACCCGTCCTGCTCTTAAAGAAGCCCTGAAAAATTCTCAAGAGCTGAATCTTGACAAGGTTTATGCCCAGCAGGCCAGACGTATTCTGGATAGACTTGTGGGATATAAAATAAGCCCCCTTCTCTGGCGAAAGGTTGCTCCAAAACTCAGTGCAGGGAGAGTTCAGTCTGTGGCTATGAAATTGATATGTGATAGAGAAAAGGAAATAGAGAGTTTTGTATCTGAAGAATACTGGACTATTGTGGCCGAACTTCAGAAGTCAGGCCTGAGAACTACTTTTGAAGCTACTCTGAGAGAAAAGCAAGGCAAAAAGATAAAAATTAAAAATGAAACAGAAGTCCGGGAGATATTGCAAGACCTTAATAATGCGGAATTTGTCGTTTCCTCTGTACAGGAGAAGGAACAGATAAAAAATCCTCTTCCTCCTTTTATAACTAGTACATTGCAACAGGAGGCATCAAGGCGTCTGGGCTTTCGAGTATCGAAAACTATGAAGATAGCTCAGGAATTATATGAGGGTCTTGATACAGGAAAAGGAGAAACTACCGGACTTATAACCTATATGAGAACTGACTCCACACGTGTTTCTTCACTGGCTGTTACAGATGTCAGGGAGTATATAAAAGAAAAGTTTGGAGAAACATATCTTCCTTCCAAAGCTCCGGTTTTCAAAGCGAAAAACAGAGCACAGGATGCTCATGAGGCTATAAGACCGACATCTGTTGGGCGATCTCCTGAAGAAGTAAAGTCTTTTCTCAGTAAAGAGCAGTATAATCTTTATTCCCTTATATGGAAGAGATTTGTTGCCAGTCAGATGAAATCAGCCCGGATAAGAGTTATAACTGTAGATATAGAAGCACTTAATTATATGTTCAGAGCCATAGGAAGAAGAATTATGTTTCCGGGTTTTTTAGAGGTTTATGATATTCAGCCAGGGGAAGATGAAGAACTTATAAAAGATGATCTGCCTAAATTAAGCAGGGGAGATAAATTAAAATTAATAACACTTCTCCCAAATCAATACTTTACACAACCACCTCCCAGATATACAGAAGCTTCCCTTGTGAAGATATTAGAAGAAAAAGGTATTGGAAGGCCGAGTACCTATGCACCTACTATCGAAACCATAAGGCAGAGAGGTTATGTCAGAGTCGAAAAGAAGCGTTTTTATCCCACAGAGTTAGGGGTTAAAGTAACGGAACTTCTTGTTAAGCATTTTCCGGATATAATAAATGAAACATTTACAGCCGATATGGAAGATAAGTTAGATAAAGTAGAGGAAGGTAATCTCCCCTGGGTGAATTTGCTGAAAGATTTTTATCAACCTTTTATTATTACCCTGAAGAAAGCCGATAATGAAATAAAAAAAGTGGAGTTAACTGTTCAATATGCTGAGGAAAAGTGTAATAAGTGTGGAAAGCCAATGATAATAAAGAGAGGCAGATTCGGAGATTTTATAGCCTGTTCAGGGTTTCCAGATTGTAAAAATACCCTTTCCATACGTAAAACTATAGGAGTAAAATGTCCTCAGAATGGCTGTAAAGGTGAAATTGTTGAGAAATTTACAAAGAAGAAGAAATTATTTTACGGTTGCAGTTTATACCCTGCGTGTAATTTCAGCAGTTGGTACCGTCCTACTAATAATATATGCCCTGAGAGCAATCATATTTTAGTGATTAAGAGACAGACGGCAAATAAAATTTTTCTCTCCTGTATAGGCCCCGGGTGTGAACATCAGGAGTGGCAGGAAGTTAAGAATTTATGACGGAA